>Ga0302309_10000239_pt1 | contig 71990 bp, 62 predicted proteins | sample III_Palsa_N1_1_FD_200453 | JGI IMG/M metagenome (GOLD analysis project Ga0302309, IMG submission 200453) | Peat permafrost microbial communities from Stordalen Mire near Abisko, Sweden - III_Palsa_N1_1 | ecosystem: Environmental > Terrestrial > Soil > Palsa > Peat permafrost | place: Sweden...
TGCTGTTCCAACTGTCATGAAGGGTTATAGCCGCACCTAACGCCGTTGATTGGGCCATCGAGGCCGCAAAAACTTCCATTTTGGGGAATGCTGCTGCCAGCAGGTTCATGTAAACATTGTTCTTACTAAAGCCGCCATCGACAAATATACGTTTGGCATTTGTTCCTTTCAGCACCAGGTTGGTCGACCATAATTGCAGATCGACCAGGTCAGCTATTAACTGGTGATAGGCCTCTGCATCATCGCTAAAATCAGCCAGGTCCCTCGAACCAAATTCCGAATGAATATTTGACAACCCATTGTTTAAATGATCTTCAGAATATTTCAGCTTTTTAATAATTTCCGTATCGAACGCAATGTTCCGGTATTTAATTTCATCGGAATTGAAATATTTGGCTATCCGTTTTACCTGCTGCTCATGTTTATAACCCGAAAACACGCGTGATGCTTTTACCGGCTTGCCTTCATATTGCAAAAAACAGAGGCAGTCGTCCTTAAGTTCCTCCTGCGTTAATGGAAACTGGTTGAACGGGTTAAGGCTTATGCACCAGGTACCCGTTGAAATGAGAATAAAAGGCTCATGAAAATTCTTCAGGTACGGCACCAGTGCAGCAGAGCTGTCATGTAGGCCTATACCGATCTTGTAGTTGTTTCCGGGCAAAAGCGGATCGAAAACTTTGTCCGCAGGCTCTATCGGGGCCAGCTTTTTATCAAGTTTTTCCTTTTTTACCCAATCATGATAGTTACCTTTTTCAAAATCCCACAAACTGGTGTGGCAACCTATGCTGGTAATATCCGAACAGGCCCTGCCTGATAACAGGAAGCTCATATATTGCGGCAAATGGAGCGCGTATTTAATTTTTTTGAATATCGCCGGCTTTTCTTTTTTGAGGCGATAAAGCTGGAGACCTGAATTTAAGTTCCCAAGTATAGGTGAGGCAGTTTCGAGGCTGAATTTATCCTCGCCACCATACCGCGCATAAAATGCCTTACCAATCTCCTCGGGGTATGGTTTCAGGTAATTGTATAGCGGGCAAACCGGGTTGCCATCTTCGCCAATGTGCACCAAACTTGCACCATAGGCAGAAAAATTTACTGCCTTCACATCAAATTCGTTCAACCGGAATACTTCGTTCAACGAATCGAACACCGACAACCTTAAACTCTCAATGTTTTCACAGGGAAATCCGTCCTCATCAACCGTCTCGATAAACCTGGCCGTTTTTTCATACACAATGCGGTAATGCTCATCAAAAAGGAACAGCTTTTTGTTGGTTTTACCTACATCAAATATGGCAATAACAGGTATAGCGCTCATATTATAACCCTGTAGCAACTGTTTTTAAACCGCGTTCTTTTATCAAATGCTCCCTCACCTGCAGTTTCCGGTAAGTTTCAACCGGGCTTATCGCGCCGCCGTTGCGCAAACTGGCTTCGGAAACGAGCGGACGCACATCGGTACGGTAAGCCTGCTGTAAAATCTCCTGCGCCAGGGCAACATCATTATTTTGCTGAGCAGATAACAAAGCTGCTTTATCAACTAATAATGCCTGCGCATAAGCGATCTTAATAGCCTGTACGGATTGCAAAAGATCTTCTATAGGGTCTTTTACATTATGCGATGCATCGATCATCCAGCCAATAGAAGTAGCATGATTCATACCCCTTGCGTCCATCCCTTCTACCAGTTCATTAAAAATCAAAAACAATTGATATGGGTTGATGCTACCAACAGTAAGGTCATCGTCGCCATATTTCGAATCATTAAAATGGAACCCGGCCAGTTTGCCTTCCATCAGCAATAGCGATACGATCTGTTCAATATTAGCACCCTGCAAATGGTGGCCCAGGTCAACCAATGTACTTGCTTTAGCGCCAAGTTTTGATGCTAAGAGATAAGATTGCCCCCAATCGCCGATAGTTGTCGAATAGAAATTAGGCTCGTAAGGCTTATATTCCACCCAAACTTTCCAGTCATCAGGCAGTGCTGCATATATTTCCTGTAAGCTTTCCAGGGTATTTTGGAATGCCTGGCGGAAATTTAATTGTCCGGGGAAGTTAGAACCATCGGATAACCAAACTGATAAGGCTTTTGAATCCAGCGCCACACCGTATTTTATTACTTCGATGTTATGCTCTACTGCTTGTTTCCTAACCGCCTTATCAACATGATGCAGCGAGCCGAATTTATAGCTGTGCGCCTGGTCTTTCTGATCCTGGAAAGTATTGGAATTTACCGCATCGAAATGCAAGCCAAGCTGCGCCGCCAGTGCTTTTATAGATGAGGCATTCTCAGGAATATCCCAGGGAATATGCAGCGAAATGGAATTGCTCGACTTATTTAAAGCCTGTATAACGCCAACATCCTCTATCTTTTCCTCCAAACTGCGCGGCTCGCCACCACCCGAAAAACGACCAAAACGTGTACCGCCGGTGCCCAATGCCCAGCTTGGTATAGCAATGTTAAAAGCCGCCAGCTTTTTCATTACATCGTCCAGGTTAGTTACATCTTCTGCAACGTGCTCAAACTGTTTTTTGTGTTTGCCGATAAGCTGTTGGTTCAGCTCGTCAACTTTATATTTTTCTATCTGCATGTTAGTTCATGGTTAATAGTTCTTAGTTCATAGTATAAATAGTTCATGGTCATCTATTTTCCTTCATTGCATTATTGCTATGAACTATGATCCATGAACTATTTGCTAGCGAACGAATCCTGCTGCAACTCCCCCATCCACATTTATCACGTTACCGGTTGATTTATTCAGCAAGCCGCCGGTTAAAGCAAAGCAGGCATTGGCTATGTCAACTGGCAAAATAACTTCATTCAGCAAAGTACGTTTGGCATAATAAGCCGGTAATTCGGCAACGGTAATGCCATAGGCTTTTGCACGACCTTCGGCCCAGCCGCCTGCCCAAATATTGCTGTCGCTGATCACTGCATCAGGATTTATAACGTTTACCCGGATATGGTCCGCACCCAGCTCAGCGGCATTCAGCCTGCTTAAATGCAATTGTGCTGCCTTAGCACTGCCGTAGCCTGCATTATTCGGGCCGCTTACCAGTGCATTTTTGCTTACTATATTAATAATATCCCCGCCGATTGCCTGTTTTTTCATCACCGCAACCGCAGCTTGTGTTACCAGGAACTGGCCCTTCACCAATACGTCGTACAATAAATCCCAATCCTTTTCGGTATGGTCGGCGATAGTTTTGGATATAGACAGGCCAGCGTTGTTTACTATCAAGTCAACGCCACCAAATGCCAGGATAGCGGTTGCTATGGCTTCCTGGATCTGGGCTGCGTTCGTCACATCAAGTGTGGCGGTTGTATAGGCATCTTTGCCGTATGTTTTTTTGAATTCTTCGCCCGCACTTTCCAAACGTTCGGCGTTCATGTCGTTTAACACAACAACAGCGCCTTCTTCAACAAACTTTTTGGCAATGGCTTTCCCGATACCACCAGCGCTTCCCGTTATCAAAGCTATCCTACCCGACAACGCTTTGGGCTTCGGCATACGTGATAGTTTGGCTTCTTCCAGCAGCCAATATTCAATATCAAATGCTTCCTGGCGTGGCAATGAGGTATATTCCGAGATGGCCTCGGCACCCTTCATTACGTTAATGGCGTTGATGTAGAACTCTGCTGCCACCCTTGCAGTTTGTTTGTCCTTAGCAAAAGTGAACATACCTACGCCGGGATATAAGATCACAACCGGGTTGGCATCGCGGATTGCCGGGCTGTTTGGGTGCTTGCAAGTATTATAATAATCCTCGTACATTTTGCGGTAGGCCTCAAATGCAGGGGTTAGTCTTTCTTTTAGCGCGGCAACATCCGACAAATCTTCGCCTGCTTCCAGTTCCAATACCAGCGGACTGATCTTCGTGCGCAGGAAGTGGTCGGGGCAGCTGGTGCCCATCGGCGCAAGCCTTTCCAGGTCGTTTGAGTTGGTGTATTCCAATACGCGGGCATCATCGGTGAAATGGCCGATCATCTGTGTCTTAGAAGAGCAGAAGCCGCGCAGTATAGGTGCTAAAGCCACAGCCTGTTCTTTACGGTCGGCTCCCGGCAGACTTTCAATTTTTTGGCCACCGAAAATAGGGCCTTTTTTGCCATAGTTCTTTTCGAGGTAATCGGCGCATTTTTCGATCACTTCAAGGGTGTTGATATAGCTTTCATAAGCGGTATCGCCCCAGGTAAACAGGCCGTGCGAGCCTAACATAATGCCGCGTATGCCGGGATTATTATCCAAACATTCCTTCAGTTGCAAACCAAGGTCGAAGCCTGGCCTTTGCCACTCAACCCAGCCTATGGTGCCTTCAAACAGCTCTTCGGTTATTTTTTTGCCGTCTTTTGCTGCCGCAATGGCGATGGCCGCATCGGGGTGCAGGTGATCGATGTGTTTGAATGGTAAAAAGCCGTGCAGCGGGGTATCTATTGAAGGCGCTTTTGAATTCAGGTCGAATATAGAGTGGTTGAACAACTCAACCATCTCATCTTCGAACTCAATACCACGATAAACGTTTTTCAAACTACGCAAGCGGTCGACGTATAATGCGGCAAGCCCGCTTTTCTTCAGTGTGCCGATATCGCCGCCGGAGCCTTTTATCCACATTACCTCAACTTCTTTACCGGTCAACGGGTCTTTGTCCATCACCTTACAGGAAGTGTTACCGCCGCCATAGTTGGTAAGGCGAAGATCGGCGCCTAAAAGGTTAGAGCGATATATTAAAAGGGCTACCTGGTCGTCGCCCAATTCGGCGGCTTTGGTATCGTCCCATAAATAGCTTACGTGCTTAAAGTGTGTTGTGCTAACAGACATATATTACAATTATTGAATTATCGGATTAATGAATTATTGATTTTTGATTTGTATGTTTTTACTAATGTTGATGCTTGTTTTGGCCGGTGCCGCTTCTTTGGCCTTTATGTTGTTGCCCAGCCCTACCACCAATACTGAACCGATAATGACGATTATACCCACCAATACCGTAACCAGGGCTTTCCTGCTTACACCCTTCCACTCCTTTAATACCAATCCCCAGGCATTAGCTACTAATATGATAAAGGCCATGTGCAAAATCCATGAGCTTGCGCCATTGCCCAGGCGGCTTTCGCCCATGCCATAAAAGAAGAATTGCAGGAACCAGGTTGTACCGGCCAGTGCCGAAAAAATATAGTTTCTAAGTAATGGCGCTTTTTTATCGGTGTAATCACCGAAAGTTTTGTTGCGGGCGTTAAGGATCATACACCAGATAAAATTGGTTGTCAATCCGCCCCAAAGGATGATAATATATACGACGTTATTTTGGAAAAGGAATTGCCCCTGCCCATTATGAGCGGCCGTCCAAACCGTGTTGGCCTGTTCGGCCATCGTTTTACCTGCTTCGATACCGAAGTTAAAGCAGGCGCTTAGCACACCGGAAACTATTGCAACGATAATACCCAAGCCGAAACGATAATCCTTATTATCTTCAACGTCAGCTTTACCGGCTTGTAACTCCTTTTCCTTCATCATACCGGCTTTGCCGCAAATAATGATACCAACAACGGTTAAAGCAATACCGATAAGCACCAATTGTCCCCAATGCGTGGTTGCCAGTGTGGTGATGGTATCCTTGCCGGCTTGTGGGAAGAAATTATAATATACCGAAGGGATCAATGAACCGAACACAGCGCACAAGCCCAATATAATGGTACTGCCTAATGACACGCCCAAATACCTGACGCCCAGCCCATAAGTTAAACCACCGATGCCCCATAATAAACCGAAAAAATAGGTGAGCAATAATATCCCGCCATTCGTATCGGCTATAATCTCGCCAAAATGAGGGATGGTTAACCATGCGGCCAATGGAGGTACAATGAGCCACGAGAACAGTCCGCCTACTATCCAGTAGCTTTCCCAGGCCCAGCCTTTAACCTTTTTGTATGGTATGTAAAAGCTGCCGGAGGCAAAGCCGCCGATAAAGTGGAATATAACCCCAAAAATTACTTGCATCGATTTTAAATTGGTATTGGTTAATTTGTAGCAATATTATAAGTAACGGATGATTTTACTGTCCCCAACTGTCTGCCATTGGTTTTAGAACATTAGTAAATTTACAACGATAAAACTCCGGTTTTTGATATTTTTTCAATAAAACCACCAGGAATGTTACATCAGATTAGAAAAGGAGAATGGATAGGCATAACTTCACCCCATAAAAAACGCTTTACAGGTAAATGAAAAACTTCCTGAAGATAGTAGACATAGATGAATACTCGATCACGCCCAAATATTTGCAGCTGATCAATTCCATTTTGCGCGGTATCGAATCGGGTAAAATTGAGAAGGATGATATACTTCCATCCATTAACGATTTCAGCGTAGCGCTCGAATCGTCCCGAAATACCATTGAAAGGGCCTATAAGGAGCTGAAAAAGATGGGGATTGTGCAATCCATCGCAGGAAAGGGCTATTTTATTGCCGACGTTAATTTTAAACAGCCTTTTAAAGTGCTGCTGCTTTTCAACAAGTTAAGCAATCACAAAAAGATAATGTACGATGCCTTCGCACAAACTTTAGGGGCTAATGCAGCAATAGATTTTTACATCTATAACAATGACTTCAACTTCTTTAAAAAACTGTTGCAGGATAAACTCGAAAGCTATTCGAAGTTTGTGATCATCCCTCATTTTATCGAAAATTCGGGCAGGGCGTATGAGGTAATTAACCAGATACCAAAAGACAAGCTGATATTAATGGACAAACTCGAAGCCGGCGTTACCGGAAATTTCGGGGCGGTATTTGAGGATTTTCAAAATGATATTTATCACGCGTTGGAACAGTTACTGGAGAAATTGAGCAAATACCATACATTGAAGATAATTTTCCCTGAAAATTCATACTTTTCTAAAGATATTTTAACAGGTTTTTTAAATTTTTGCAGGCAATATGCCTTCGATTATGCCATTATCCATTCCTTAAAAAATGAGAAGATAGAAGAAGGGATAGTTTATATCAATTTAATGGAAGACGACCTGGTGGAATTGATTGAAAAGATCATTTCTTCAGAACTAAAAGTTGGAAAAGACATCGGTGTTATCTCCTACAATGAAACGCCTATCAAAAAGATCATACTCGACGGCATAACCACCATCTCAACCGATTTTGACCTGATGGGCGAAAAAACTGCCGAACTGGTATTGAATAATTCTACCGAACATATTGTTATCCCGTTTAGGGTTACGGAGAGGAATTCGTTGTAGATTCCAAATTATTATTGGGAAGATATTTCCACCTCACCAGGTCGTATTTGTTTTCAATTACTTTGATACCTCCGTCATAAATCAAACAATACTTGTTCGCTACATCCAGTACATTGTTATAATCATGATCGGTTAAGATAATGCCTTTTGTTGCTGAATGAAATTTGATCATATCCTTCAATTTCTCAATCATCAATGGCGAAACACCGTTAAACGGTTCATCCAGCAATACAAATTTTGAGGGAAGGTTAAGTAATAATTTTATTTCGAGGTAACGTAATTCACCACCAGAAAGTGAGTTTATCTTATTTTTATAAAGCCTGCTAATAAAGGTATCATCCAGGAAGCCATCCACATTGCCCGGAAGATATAATCCAACTGTTTTTTTTACGGTTAAATGCGGCAATAGAAAGTTATCCTGCGGAAGATAGCTGATTATACCTGGTGTGAGGTATGGCCTATCGTAGATAACCCCGTCAATTCGGATAAACTTATGGTCACTTTTAATGGATCCGAAAAGTATTTTAAGGAGCGTGGATTTACCGCTTCCGTTACGGCCAAGCATACCCAGGATATCGCCCGTTTCACATTTTAAATAAATATCGGTAAGCACCATTCGTTCCCCGAACGACTTTGATACGCTATCGATTTCAAGTGTGCTGTGCATACAGGTAAATGCTGATGAATATGATCCCTATGAATATATTTCCTATTACACAGGAAAGGATGAGCATACTTTTTGACAAGCCCTTATTATAATAAAAATAATATTCGTGTTGCTTGGATGTTTCCTTATAAAGTAATGTGATCACCGTACCGGCGGATAAAAGGAAGGCGCCAAATGCAGGTATCATAAACATAGGATGCAAAAAACTCATTCCGGCAAACATCGCCGAGGCTTCAATGCTTAAAGTCAAAGTACTTTGGTAGAACACAATAAGAAGTTTAAGTTGATTTTTATTCAATGATCCCATGTTAAGATTTACGCCGTCGCATCATTAACGAACGATTATTAAAATAAATATTTGTAAATGTAAAAAATCGTCATACATTTGTAGTGTACTATTATACTAATACACTAAAATGATTCAAATAAACAATTTGGATTTCGCGTACAAAAAGGGCAAGCCCATCTTCAGCGGTCTTAACCTTAATTTGAATCCCGGCCATATTTATGGCCTGCTGGGTAAAAATGGCGCCGGTAAATCAACCTTGCTTAAGACTATTACCGGGTTGGCATTCCCCACAGCCGGGCAATGCCTCATAAACGGTGTAAGTACGGCAAAGCGAAAGGTATCCGTTTTGGCGAACATCTACTTTATAGCGGAAGATATTTACGTTCCGGCACTAACGCCAGGACAGTTTGCTAAAAGCACGGCTGGGTTTTATCCGAAGTTTAGCATAACTGATTTTTATGCCCACCTGAAAACGCTTGATGTCGACCCTGAAACGCCGATGGCCAGCATGTCATTTGGCCAGCAGAAAAAGGCGATCATCGCTTTCGGACTGGCAACCAATACGGGCATATTAATAATGGACGAACCTACAAATGGCCTTGATATCCCCTCAAAAGTTCAGTTCCGCAAGCTGATTGCCTCGGTTCTGACCGAAGAACGGTGCATTATTATCTCCACCCACCAGGTACGTGATCTTGACAGTTTGATCGATACCGTATTGGTATTGGACAATCACCGGATAGTATTACAAAATACTGTGGACACCCTAACGGAAAAATTGGTTTTTGGCGTATTTCCCGACACTACCGGCCTGCCCGTGCTGTACGAAGAGGATACCATGCGCGGCAAATATGCCATACTGCGTAATCCCGGTAACAAGTTCAGCAAGCTTGATCTTGAATTGCTTTTCAACGCGGTTACAACCGGTAATACGGCATTATTAGATGCATTAAACGAGGAGGCTGGTCATGAATAATTTTTTTAATCCAAAGCGTTTTGCCCGTTTGTTCATTAAACACACTGCCGAACATTACCGCACTTATTTAATGTCGGTTGGTGTATTGGCCGGCGTAATGCTGCTTGGCGGCGCATTTATATTTTATGTAATACCCGGACCGCCGGACACCGGTATGCAAACGGCTATTTTTGTTATACTGATGCTTATTGCAGGATCAATATTTACCAGTACGGTTTTTGCCGATTATGGCATTAAAAACAAGGCTATCCCTGCATTAACCCTGCCCGCCTCGTCATTTGAAAAATACCTGGTCGGCTGGCTTTATTCTTATCCCATCTTTATACTTATTTATACAGGTGTATTTTACTTTGTTTTATGGGGTTTAAGCAGTATCAAACAATGGCCCGGCCAGCATTTTGAAGCCTTGAACCTGGCACAACCGGATATGATCATGCTGCCTGTTCTTTACACCTTTCTCCATGCACTGGCAATTTTCGGCGCTATATTATTTGAGAAGCTCCAGTTCATTAAAATAGGTTTTGCCTTTTTTATCGGGTATGCAGTTACCATGCTGTTGAATACCTTTTTCTTCGAGGCGATTACCGGTAAAGAAGTAAGAGCAGCTCAACCCTTCGGGTTTTTAAACTTTGATAGCGATGGTAAATTTTATTCCATTGCAGCAACGGGCCCGGCAACGGCCTGGATACCTGTGTTATTGGTTACGGGGTCAATTTTAATATGGGTTGCTGCGTATTACCGGTTAAAAGAAAAGCAGGTATAACAGGAGGGCAAGATGGAATTTAAAGATAACGAAGCGATATACCTGCAAATTGCGGCTTTTGTGTGTGATAACATACTGATAGGCAAATGGCCGCCGGGACAGAAAATACTCTCCGTACGCGACCTGGCTGTTGAGCTGGAAGTAAACCCCAATACGGTAATGCGTTCGTACGAATTTTTGCAGGGGCTGGAGGTCATCTACAATAAACGCGGCCTGGGGCTTTTTGTAGCCGAGGATGGCCTTGAAAAGGTAAAAGCCTATCGCAGGCAAACCTTCGTACAGGGAAACTTGCCCGAGTTTTTTAAAAATATTTACCTGCTCGGTATCTCTATGGATGAGATCGGCAGGCAATACGACGAGTTTTTGAGCAAACAAGCTATTACACAAACCAACAGTGAAAAGCATGAGAACAAGTAACAAAATATTGATTATCGCCTTTGCTATACTGGCATTTAGCCTGGCAGGTTATGATATACAGCTGCGCGCTATATACCGCAAGGGCGACTATAAAAAACCATTCTGGAATTTTGTAAAACTGGATTATTCCGGCTTTAACAGCATTGAGCTTAATTCGTCAACAGCCATAAATATTTTACTGGTAAAAGGGCCTTACAAAGTAATGGTTGAGCCAACGGCAACTGAGTTTGTAAAGACACGGCTCGAAGGTAAAAAATTGGTTATTACCGCTGAATTTGGAAACCATTATCGTTCCATTAACAGTGATTATACCGTTTTTATCTCGTGCCCCGATCTAAACGCTTTTAATGCAGATGCCTTTTACAGCGCAAATGGCCATTTGACAATCGACACCACAGCGCTTAACCTCAGTTGGCGGCCAACCGTTATCAGCGGCTTTACAACCGACAGCCTTACCCTAACCGAAAGCAACGCAAGTAATGTGGTGATCAAAAATTGCCGGGTAAATGTTTTCAAGGCTGTGGTTGGGATCAGCAACAACAGCGGCTCGGACCTGACTATGGGTACAGGCAATTCTTTTAAACAAACCAACTTCGATGTCAGGAATAAGGGCGTATTGGTGTTGAAAAACGTTGTCTCCGACAACGTGAATTATCATTTAGCCGACAGCGCCCAATTGATGCTGAACAGTGCTACTCAACAAATATTAAAACTCAACTAGCAATGAAATTAACCGTCAACTCGCTCTCAAAAACCTATGCCAACGGGGTACATGCCTTAAAGGATGTTTCACTTACGTTAAACAATGGCATGTTCGGCTTGCTTGGTCCTAATGGCGCGGGGAAATCCTCGCTCATGCGTACCATCGCTACTTTACAGGAAGCAGACGCGGGCGCGGTTTTCCTGGATGACCTGGACGTTTTAAAAAACAAAACCGAAGTGAGGCAATTGCTCGGTTACTTGCCGCAGGAGTTCGGCGTTTATCCCAAAGTGTCTGCCGAGCGCATGCTCGACCATATTGCCCAACTGAAAGGTGTAGGGAATAGCGGCGAACGGAAAGAACTTGTGCAAGCCCTGCTTGAAAAAGTAAACTTATTTAAAGACCGCAAAAAACATTTAGGCACTTACTCCGGTGGCATGAAACAGCGCTTTGGCATTGCACAGGCACTCATTGGTGACCCAAAGCTGATTATTGTTGATGAACCCACCGCCGGCCTCGACCCCGCCGAACGTAACCGCTTTTACAATTTGTTAAGCCAATTGGGTGAAAATACCATCGTTATTCTATCTACCCATATTGTTGAGGATGTGAGCACACTTTGCTCCAATTTTGCCATTATTTGCCAGGGCGAGGTACTTTATGCCGGCGACCCGGAAACAGCGGTAAAAGAACTGGATGGCAAAATATTTTCGAAGGCAATCAACCAATCGGAAATACAATATTACCGCGATGTTTACAATGTAATATCTACCCAGCTTAAAACCGGTAAGTTGCACATCAGGATATTACAGGAAACCGAACCAGCCGACGGCTTCATTTTAGCAAGTCCAAATTTAGAGGATGTGTACTTCAGCAACATTGCCACGCGTGTGGATGTAAATACCATGTAATCTATTAAAAAACAATAACTTATGTTTCTTAAAATATTTCTGTTCGAGATCCAGACCAGGGTCCGCAGGCCAGCCGTTTACCTGTATTTTTCTGCAGTTTTCATTTTTACATTCTTCTCTTTTGCTACCGGGTCACTTCCTGTAGGCGAAAAAGAACACATCAATTCGCCATACCTCATCAGTTTTTGGTGTGCGGGCATTACCATGATGATGATGCTCATCAGCTCATCATTAATGGGTACTTCCATCTTTCGTGATATTGAATATCAAACCAAAGATTATTACCTTACCTACCCTATTACCAAAGCAGGGTATTTCTGGGGCCGTTTCTGGGGATCGTTTGTATTTATGGTGATAATAGCCTTCGGCATCCTGATCGGCATCTACCTGGGCTCTGTAATAGGGCCCATTATAGGTAAAACCGGCGCAGAACAATACGGCCCTAATCGTCTTTCCTATTATTTATATCCCTTCCTTACCCTGGCGCTGCCTAATATATTTTTCACCTCGTCGCTGTTTTTCGGGCTGGTGGCTATTATGCGCAATGTAAAAGTGATCTACTTTGGCGGCATCCTGCTTTTCTTGTTCTATTTCATCGCATTGTTCTTTCTCGATCATATTAATAATCCCACTGTAATAGGTGCAATAGATCCATTTGGACTGAATGGCGTGCGGATGAACATGATGAATGCCAGCACAGCCGAACATAATACGCAGCTGATAATAATGAGCGGTCCGTTGGCGCTGAATAGGATCATATGGCCCGGCCTGGGATTACTGGTACTCGTTTTTACTTACCTGCGGTTTAATTTCGAACGGTTTTTTGCAGGCAAACGGGATAAGGCAGCCATTGATGAAGCGGGTGTAAAAACAGGTAAGGCGATAATCAAACCGACAGTTAATTTTTCAGGGAAATATGAGCGCCGCACTTTAGCAAACCTCATAAAGCTGGAACTACTCAATATTATCCGCGACAACTACTTTTGGATAATCGTTGGCGTAGGCAGCTTCTTCCTGGGCTTTGTATTCTGGCTTGGCAACAACAATGATGGTGTGCCCGATTTCCCTCGCACCATTACCCTTATCAGCATATTTAACGATGTTTTTCCGTTCTTTATTTTCTTCATTATTATGTTTTATACCGGCGAAACATTGCAGCGCGACCGGATTACACGATATGCATTTATTAATGACTCACTACCGCCGCCAAATTGGGTGCTGAATGGTTCTAAGCTCATCTCGTTGCTGATCATCGGCGCGGGATTATCGCTATTGCCCGTACTGATGGGAATAATTATACAACTGGCTAAAGGCTTCCACCAATTCAATTTTCCGGCATACTTTACTTACCTGTTCCTTATTTTGTTACCGAAACTGCTGGAGATGGTGATATTTTGCTACCTGGTTAACGTGGTGGTGAATAATAAATTTGCGGCTTACGCCATTGGCGTTACTTTTTGGGTAGGCGTATTCTTTCTTGATACAACCAACATATTCAACTACCACTTACTGCTATATTCTTACACACCGGGTGTCGGTATTTCTGATATGGATGGTATTGGCCACATGGCCCTGCCAATAGGTTGGTTTGATCTGTATTGGCTATTATTTGCAGGTATATTGATAATTATTTCGGCATTGTTTTATTATCGTGGCGTCAGCTCATCATTTAAAGAAAGGCTGCAACTTACAGGTGAGCGCTTCACGTCAAAAACAAAATTTCTCACCATAGTATTATTGCTCACCTTTTTAGCTGTAGGGGCCTATAATTATTACAACATAAGCTACCTGAACGATTACCTGACTTCCGGCGAGCAAGACGCCCGCGCTGTAATTTATGAAAAGGCGCTGAAAAAGTATGAAAAACTGCCCTTACCAAAAGTAACCGCTATAAAACTAAATACCGATATATTCCCCGACAAGCAGGCCGCATACACACACGCATTGGTAACGGTAGTTAATAAAAACAAAGTCCCTATCTCGCAATTGTTGTTAGATGCAGAGGAGTTAACCGATTATTCATTGAAGGTAAATGGCAAGCCCGTGCCTTATACCTGCCCGCTGATGTATCCACGCGGCGAGCTCAATTGGTTCAGGCCTAAGATGGATCCATCCGATTTCAGGATGTACACTTTTATTAAACCCCTTGCGCCCGGTGATTCGATGGTGATAGAAATAAACGCTGCCATTTTACACCATGGCTTTGAAAACAACCTGTTTGCAGCCAACATACTACATAATGGCACCTTTTTAAAAGGGGAATTACCGGGTTTAGGTTATGATGAGGATGACGAGATAAGCAGCCCATACGAACGCAGAAAAAACGGCCTTCCGCCGAAAAACGAGGAGGAAATATCACAAAACGATCCTGCCGGTATCAGTACTTTGCTGGCCGGTAAAGCTGCCGATCTGTATAAGCTCGATATCACAGTAAGTACTTCAGGCGATCAAACTGCTATTGCCCCTGGCGAGCTCATCGGGCAATGGAAGAAGGATGGCCGTAATTATTTTCATTATAAGTTAAAAGATCCGGGTAGCTACGCACCTTATGGCATTGTTTCAGCGCGGTTGGCGGTAAGGCGTGATAGCATAATGCTCGACCACAAGGTAAATATCAATATCTATTACCTGCCGCAGCATAACGCGAATATCGACAAGTATATCGCGGCTTTTAAAGATGGGTTGAAATACTATAGTTCCGTTTACGGCACATATCCTTCAAACGTTATAAAACTGGTTGAAACATCGTGGTACGGCCCGCGCGAAGCAAATATGCCCACCATGTATGCCAACGCAGAATATTTTGGCTGGAATGCCGACTTTAGCCATACGTTTATGCAGAACTACTGCTATTTAAATACCATCAGGAGCCTTTCGCAGCAATGGTGGCGCTTCCGGGTTGCTCCAAATAGTACGGTTGGTTCAATGGTGATACCCGAAGGCCTTGCCACTTATGATGAATTGGTGATGGCAGAACGCGCCTATGGTAAAACTTACCTGAGGGGCATTGTGCTTGATCAGTTATGGTATTATTTGTTTTCGAGAAGGCACTTTGACGAACAGGAACACCCGGTAATAACAGCCAACCTGTCGCAGGAATGGGGCGGCAAAGCTGGCGTAGTGTTGTTTGGCTTGCGCGACCTGATAGGTGAAGACAGCCTGAACAAAGCCCTTAACGAGTTTAGGACAGCTTACCAATATAAAACTAACCCGCCTTTTGCCGGCAACAACAATTTATATGATTGCTTAAAGAAACACGTACCCGATTCATTGCAATATTATCTTACCGATACATGGCAAAAAGTAACTTTCTATGACAACAAAATTGAAACGGTAAAAGCTGAACCCGCAAATGTAAAAGGCACTTACAGGGTGACATTTACCGTGAATATCAGCAAAGCGTGGGTTGACGCAAAAGGGAACGACATTGACGCAAAGAATATGAAAGATTATATACTCATAGGCGTGTACGGTAAAGAAAAGATAGACAAACTGGGCCTGGGGCATGAAAACCCTTTATACCTGAAACGGTACTGGTTAACAAAGGGACAACACCAGTTTAACATTATTGTAAATGAAAAACCAAAACACGTCGGCGTCGATCCTTATGGGGTATTGATAGATAAAAATCCGAACGACAATTTAAAAGATGTAAGCGAGTAAATTTAACCTACAGGTTAAATCGTAACGCTCAGCATGATGATTAATGCCATTACGAAAAATAATACATAAACTGCTAAGCTATCCAGTGTCTTTTCCATACCGCAAGCATTTTATAACGCCCTAATATAGTAAGTCATTCTGTAGCAATACTGTTTTACACAAGTAGCAATTATTTTATTTTTTTGTCGAAAAGTTAAATTTCAGGTTTACGCCGCTGGCGCCAAAGTGCAGTTGTTCTGCGCCGAGGCCTTCGAGCGGGTATTTAAAAAATGGTTCAATTACGATCTGGTTCTTCCCGAGCGGATAACCTACGCCAAAAGCGACGTTTAAAGTTCTGGCGAAGTAAAAGTCATTAACGCCTTTGTACGGCTGTAATGATGAAGAATTGCCATTTGCATACAGGTAGTTGTATGATTCATTTATGAAAGTGCCCGAACTAAAGCCGCCGAGCACATAAAGTTGGTTTTTTCGTGTATTGAATTGGTATTGCAGGTTAAACGGTACATCCAAACCAAGTAAACTGGCGCTCTGCGAATATGGGGTATTATTGCCAACGTTTGAAAATGACTGATTACCATAGATTGCAGCCAGGCTGGCGGGCTCTGCAGCAGCAAACACACCACCCGAGTTGTTATAATCGAATGAGTTTTGGTTGATGGAAACGCCGGTAACCAGTTTAAGGTTTTTAGTCAACGGAATTGCAGCTGTAAGCCCCGCGCCGGCATTTACCTGGTTATTACCGCTTCGTGCATAATTAAAATAGGTGGATGCATAAACGCCGAAGGTCACTTTTCTATCCCCTTTAATTTTAATTTTATTGTCATTGCCCTGGTCGGCAGCAAACATATCTTCAATGGTTTTTACCGGTTTTTTAACCTGGGCAACCTGTTTGGTATTTGATGTATCAGCCGCAGCAGGTTTGGATGTTACTGCAGCAGTAAATCCATTGGTAACCGGCTTTGTGCCAGGCACAGGTAATGCACCCTGCGAATTATTACCTCCATTTATTGCCGGCTCAACAGTTGATTTATTCTGAACGACAGCCAATTTCGTTTGATTATTTGCAGCTGATTGAAGGTTGCCATTTTTCGGTGCTGCGGCATTAGTCGCAAGAATTATATTGCCCTTATTCTTATTAGCTGCAATAGCGGTTTGTTGCACTTTATGTATAGTTTCATTTTTTAGCATACCCGGTGCAACTGATGCTTGCTGCAGGTTGCCGGCCGGCGGGGATTTCACAGTTGGGGAAGCTGCAAGTGTCCGGTTTTTGGTAGCGCTATCACCTGGTTGCTGTGAACTAACCGGTTGTTGTTTTTGAGTGGGGATGTGCCGGGCCACATGGTTTGCCACCGGCTGCTTTTTCATAAATATCCAAACTGTGCCCGCCCCTAAAAACAATAGCAGCAAGGCGGCAGCAAGCCACAACCACGCAAGGCCACGGCGCTCCTTTTCCTCAGGGAATTTCTTCCTAAGCTCCAGCCAGCCCGCATCGGCAGAGGTGTCTTCGTAATTATCGAACACCTCCTTAATGCGCTTGCTTAAATCTTTATCCAGCTGATCGTCCATGTCTTTGTGCTTCTGCTGTTATCATTTTTCTTAACCGTTCCTTGGCCCTTGTGAGGTAAACCCGCGATGAGCTTGGCGGAATAGCTAATAAATTCGCTATCTCATCGTGGCTATAGCCGTCAATCTCATATAAGTTAAATATGGTTAGCTGTATTGGAGGTAAATGCTGCATCAGTTTTATAATGTCGTCAGCATTCATTTTATCAACTGCCGTTGCTTCGCGGGCCACAACAACAACGTTGTCAAGGTCGGTATTCAATTGAAATTTCAGATCGCGCCGGCGGCGGTCTATTGCTGTATTTACCATGATCGTGCGCAGCCAGGCCTTAAACGGCTTGCTGCTATCGTACCTGTTTATGGTGTTGAATACTTTGATAAAACCATCATTTACCACTTCCAATGCATCATCCCGGTTAAGGCTATAGCGCAAACTTATACCCATGGCATAGCCATAGAAGTGCCTGTACAGCATTTCCTGCCATTTTAAGCTGCCTTTTTTGCATTGACTGATGATCTCCTCTTCAGTAATGCCGCCGGGTTGGTGCATTAAGTGTGTTTAATTCAGCTAAATTTAACGCTTTGATGATCTGTACGCTAAATAAAACGATTTCGCTACAAATAGAGGATTTTATTTTTAAGCTTTCATGGCAAATACCTTTACTTCGTCGCAATTTAAAGCCTCTGCAACATCAATCTCCAGTATTTCGCATATATCTACCAGCCGGTCGGCTGTGAGTTTTACAATGTTCAATTCAATTTTACTATAGCCTTTTTGCGAGATTTTGAGCCGCATAGCCATATATTCCTGCGAATAATTTAACTCCACCCGCCGTTTCCTGATGCAGTAAAGCACTTTTTTTATTCGTTCTTCTAACATAATCATTATAAGTACTTACGAAAAAAAATATGTTTCGGATGCCTGGCCCTATTCAAAAAGAAATACTTTTATCCGGTCAAATCAAAAACCGGTGATTTAGTATTTATCGTTTATATAGTTATATGTATAAAATTAAAACCTTATTTACCTGCGTGGCGCTGCTTTGTGGCATAGCTGCTGCAAATGCGCAAAATAAACACCTTGAAGTTGGCGACCACGTGCCGCAATTTTCGTTGTATGACCAGGACGGGAAACTGTTTAACGTGAATGATGCGGTCGGAAAGCATATACTGGTGATCTATTTTTATCCGAAGGATGAGAGCATGGTTTGCACTAAAGAGGCCTGCGCTTTTAGGGATAGCTTTGACCTGTTTGAAAAAGCCGGTGCGAAGGTTATCGGCGTTAATGGCGGTACGGTTGCCAGTCATAAAGAATTTCAACAACATTATAAGCTGCCTTTTACTTTGTTAAGTGATCCCGGCAATACTGTTTACAACCTGTTCGGCGTAAAGAGCAAAATGTTCTTTACCGGCCGGGAAACTTTTGTTATCGACCTGAAAGGAAAAGTTATTTACGAACACGAGGCCATGCTACAGGGCAAGGAACATGCCGACGATGCGCTGGCAGCCATCAATTCAGCAAAGAAGTAATACGTTTATGACTGTCATTATTGTATTTTTCAAAGGCAGCGAATGGCCGGTAAGCCATTATTTATTTTATAAAACAGGCGCATGACCCGGCTGATATTTCTTATTCTTCTTTTCCTGATATCATTGCTGGCTATTTTCAGGGCTTTTGCTTATCCCCTATGGCTGCTGGCTATTGGCGTAACCGAATTTCCGTGGTTGTTTGCGGGCATCACCATCCTGCTGCTTTTAACAGGGTTTTGGGTTGGTAAATACCAGTTGAGCGGTACGGTTATTGGCGTTGTAGCTTTGGTATTGTTTCTATCGCCGATTTTTAGGGCCTGGATCATTTCCGGCAATCTTAACACTGAATTTGATCAGGCATTCGCTATAAAAACTACGGATGGCGAGCATGTGCCTTTTAATTTTTTCCGGATGTTTCAACGTAAGGATAAAGTTGATTACAAAACGCTCCCATACGTTCATTATTCCGATACCACCCTCACATTAGATTACTATCCGGCAACGCAAACCACGACGGTTGTTAATAAGCCCTGTGTTATCGTAGTACACGGCGGCTCCTGGGCCGGGGGTGATAGCCAGCAGTTGCCGGAGTTGAACAGTTACCTTGCTTTGAGGGGTTATAATGTGGTATCCATCAATTACCGTATGGCGCCTAAATGGCAAACACCTGCACCGGTTGAAGATGTTGCCGATGCCATAAAACATCTCAAAGCGCATGCTGCTGAACTGCATATAGATACTAATAAGTTTGTGTTACTCGGCCGTTCTGCCGGGGCGCAGATTGCATTATTGGCGGCTTATACTTTGCATGATAACTCAATAAAAGCCGTGATAGATTTTTACGGCCCGGGAGATATGGTATGGGGCTATTCCGTCCCTTCAAACCCGCTCATTATGGATTCGCACAAGGTAATGGAGCAATATATCGGCGGCACATACAAACAAGTCCCTCAAAAATATCATGATTGCTCACCTTTAGAGTTTGTTGATAAAACTTCGCCGCCAACACTGATCATTCACGGCAATAACGATGTGCTGGTATCACCTGAGCATAGCCGGCGGCTGAATACTAAGTTGCAGCAATATGGCATAAAGCATTTCTACCTAAAATTACCCTGGGCTACACACGGTTTTGATTATAACCTGAACGGGCCGGGCGGGCAGCTATCAACCTATGCTGTGGTAAGGTTTTTAAATGTAGTCGCTACCACCAATAGCAAAAAATGAAATATCATTAAAATTCCGAATAATACTAATAGTGAACCCTACTCAAACAATTCCTGCTCATCAGTATAATAAGTTTTACGGGAAGACACTTCTTTTTGAAGAATTGTTTTTCCTTGCGGCGTAGTTTTCTTACGCGGCTGGTGAACAATGAGAAAATCCCGCACTTCGCCGCTAATGATATCGGGGTTGGCTTTTAATATTTCTTTTTCGGCATCTTCCAATACAGATTTGATTGATTTTGCCAATACCTCTACCTTATCAGCCGGAATTTTATTGGATGCGGAAAACGGCGATATTTTTGCATACCACAAAATCTCATCAGCATAAGCATTCCCTATACCGCGAAGTACTTTCTGGTCCATCAACACCGTTTTAACCGGCGTTTTGGTTTTGCCGAGTTTTTCTGAAAGATAGTTTAACGTAACATCCAATGCATCGGGCACATCGCTTTCTTTGGGGTCGAGGGTTGGGGTGGCTGCTTTTTGAAAATCAGTTAGCGATAGATTGGTGCCATCATCAAATTTTAAGGTGATGATACGGAATTTGGGTTCCTGGTCGCCGTCTTTATAAAGTGATAAACCACCATGCAGCATCAAATGCAAACCCAGCGAATGGCCGCCGCTAAACAATACATGCAGTTCTTTTCCGGCCCGGACAATCTTTTCCAGCTCTTTGCCTTCGAGCGTATCTTTTAGTTCCTTTTCTGATACATTGAGCTTTTTGCCTTCGGTAACAATCATTTCTTTTAACGTTTTGCCTTTGAGCTTTTTAGTAAGATTACGGCTGAAGGCCTGTAGGTCGGGTAATTCGGGCATGATAATAATGTTTGCTATTGGGAATACAAAAGTATTATATTTATTGTTTTGCGCAGGTTCAGCTGTGAAGGAACCTGCGCAAAAACAATAAGCCTATCAACTATAACACCTGTAACAACATGAAATATCCTGGACTATTTTTATTTCTCATTTGCGCGCTATATGTAGCTCCCTGCGCAGCACAAACCGATCCATATATCGACGGCAGGCCATTCACTACAAAACGGGTAGTTTGTAAAGATGAAGGCATTGTACTGAGGCATGGCGGCGGCCCCGACAGCTGCGATACTTACGGCGCCCGCGAAGCCATCATTAATAAAGATAATGGCAAATATTACCTGTTTTATGATGGCGCAGGCAAGGATGGCTGGCGCGCCTGCCTGGCGGAAAGTTACAACATGACAAGTTGGACAAAAAAAGGCGCTATACTGGCATTGGGCGATCCCACTAAAAGTGATTCAAAAAGCGCTTCTGCGCCGTGGGTAATTAAAAGCAATGGCGTATGGCATATGTTTTATCTCGGAACGCCGCATACTACCCCTGCCCCCTGGCGGATCCCTTCGTTCCCCTATCTTACCATGAAAGCCCGGGCCAAAAGTTTGGAAGGCCCGTGGATAAAGCAATATGATGTTCATCCTTTCCGGGCAGATAGCACCGGGTTTTATACCGTAACATCCAGTCCGGGTTTTATTGTGAAAGTGAACGGCGAATACCTGCAATTTTTCAGCGGTGCTAAAGAGGAAGGCGACTTTACAAAAAGAACGCTTGGCCTCGCCCGTACCAAAGACTTAAATGCTACCTGGACAATAAACCCCACGCCGCTGTTCCCGTCAACAGAACAGGTAGAAAACTCATCCGTTTATTTCGACCGGCAAAGCAAAACCTGGTACCTGTTTACCAACCATATAGGCATCACAAAAGAAAACGGTGAATACACCGATGCCATCTGGGTTTACTGGTCGAAGGACGTTTACCACTGGAATGAGAAAAATAAAGCCATTGTGCTCGACAAGCAAAACTGTACCTGGGCCAAAGGCGCCATCGGCATGCCTACGGTTATTAAGGTCGACAACCGGCTGGCGCTGTTATATGATGGCGTAGAGGGCAACAGCACAAGCCACATGGGCAGAAATATTGGCTTGGCGTGGATGAAGTTGCCTTTGGCGATTAGATAATACATTTAGTTTGCGAAGGTTCCTCTGCGAGATTTTTTCTACCCACCAAACGCCCCGATGGGGCGAAGAATAAAAAAAGTTCTCGTCCTGTAGGGACGTCTGGTGGGTAGAAATCACATCAATTATACATTTCACGTTCCATCGGAACGTTTGGTGCTATCAAATATGCAAGTGGAGGAGCAATTGAGGCGCATGGATTTTATGGGTTAACTTAAATCTGGAGAGAACTTGCGGCGACGTAACGGTAGAGGTTCATTCGCTGCATGAACAGTCTGACTATTCCGGCAACAATGAAAGCCGGGTTTCAATTTGGGACGAAATTGCGCCGGTTGAAATATTCGACATAACGCAATTATAGTCTATCCATTTTCCGCGTTCTATAGAAAAATGTGCAATTCCCTGGTGAGAATAGGTCATAGTGGTCTTTATTGGCTTACTGTCAAAAGGGGATATAAAATCTCCTGTTATAAACTCCACGATATCATACTTTAAAGTCACAACATGCTCATTATTGGTATTAGAAATGTCTGTCACAATAACCTTATTTTTCTTAAATGAACTATCACAAATGAAACTCTGATCCATACCAATAAAATTAACATCTATCGGCCATGAGTCACCCACTTTTACCGACTTTCCGGGTAGTTGGAACATTGCAGCGATCAGGTTTTTCTGGGCTGATTTTGTATAAAAACTTTGTATTGAACCGTCTTCATAAATGGCACCTCTCAAAGTAACACCGGATAGTGCCTGTTTCATTAATGCGCGAAAATTTTGCTGATCATTGCCGGGCTTACTTGTAAAATTTGATGTATCGTTTTTATCGGGAATTCCGTGCATTTCAATATCGATAAAACCTTTCCTATTCTCCTTTAAAATAGTTATAAATTCAGAGTTTTCTTTTAGTCCATTCCGCAGTTGCTTAAATATTTTTTCTTCTTCTTTGTTGATACTGTCGTTACCCATGCTTTTTGCCATGCCACTAATTGAAAAGTTAGCATTTGCTGTGTCAATTTCATCCATAATCGTTTTATAAACAATCGAATCACCCGGCTTTATTTTCCATTTCATAAATACGGCTTCATTGCTTTGCGCAAAAGCAGCTAAACTGGTTATAACTAAGAGCGCTGTAAAAAGAGGTTTAAATATTGACATAGATTTAGATAAAAACTAAATATAACAAAAAAGGCGTCATGCAGTAACATAACACCTTTTTATTTCTTGCTTTTCCAGTCGTATACGGGCAAAATTTAACCTTTCACCCTTAACCTTTTTAAACTCTCAAGCCGATATCGCATTAATGATATCATACTGCGTAATGATCTCTATCTGCCCGTTGGCTTCAACCAGTACGGCGATATTATCCTTGTTGATCATGGCCGATATTTTATCTATCGACGTATTCAAATCAACAAACGGGAATGGCGCGGTGGTTATATTTTTAACCGGTTGCGATTTGAGCGACGGGTTTTCGAGCAGCGCAGCGAGTATGTCGCTTTCGGTTATCTTTCCAATCACCATGCCTTTTTGGGTAACCGGGATTTGAGAAATGTTGAGTGATTTGATGGTATTGATGGCTTCCAATATGCTTTTGTCTACATCGATGGTGATGATTTGCTGGCTTTCTTTTTTGGAGATGATGTCGTGTGCGGTAAGTTTTCCGTCCTTCAGGAAACCGCGGTCGCGCAGCCAGTCGTCATTGTACATTTTGCCCATGTAGCGTGAGCCATGGTCGGGGAAGATTACTACGACCACATCACTCTCTTTAAACATGGCCTTCATCTGCAAAACACCGGCAATCGCTGAGCCAGTTGAGTTACCGGCGAAGATGCCTTCCTTGCGGGCGATCTCGCGGGTCATGAGGGCTGCATCCTGGTCGGTTACCTTTTCAAAATGGTCTATCAGGCTAAAATCGACGTTGGCAGGCAAAAAGTCCTCGCCTATACCTTCGGTGATATACGGGAATATTTCGTTTTTGTCAAACTCCCCTGTTTCCTTATACTTTTTAAATACCGAACCGTAAGTATCAATGCCTAAAATCTGTATGGCCGGGTTTTTCTCCTTCAAATATTTCGCAATGCCTGATATGGTCCCGCCGGTGCCTACACCTGCTACCAGGTGTGTTATTTTACCTTCGGTTTGCTCCCATATCTCCGGGCCGGTTTGCTCATAATGGGCTTGTGAGTTGGAAAGGTTATCGTATTGATTTGGTTTCCATGAGTTAGGCACTTCGCGCTCCAACCGCGAGGAAACGGAGTAGTACGAGCGCGGGTCTTCCGGGTCGACATTCGTTGGGCAAACGATCACCTCAGCGCCGAACGCCCGCAGGGCATCAAACTTTTCCTTTGATTGTTTATCGGTACTGGTAAAAATACACTTGTAGCCTTTAATAACCGCTACAATGGCCAGGCCCATACCCGTATTGCCCGATGTGCCTTCTATTATGGTGCCGCCGGGTTTTAGCTTGCCGCTTTTTTCGGCATCCTCAATCATTTTAAGCGCCATGCGGTCTTTGATAGAGTTGCCGGGGTTGGTGGTTTCTATTTTGGCTAAAACCGTTGCCGGGATGTCCTTAACAACCTTATTGAGCTTTACCAGCGGCGTGTTGCCAATGGTTTCGAGTATATTGTTATACCACATATCAGTATATTTTGTATAGCTACGCTATAGGGATTATCGTTTTGTGGCAAAAATAGCTTTCCGGGCTGATATATTCCTCATTAAAATAACAACTATTTAGGCGACCCGGTAGACTCACCCCGACGACGCTCCGCTGGTCGGCCCTCTCTTTGCTGCGCGGAAAGAGGGCAAAACTATAAATTCTACAAAATATTTGCGTTCAAATCTGTAGTTACCCTCTTTGCACAGCAGAGAGGGTGGTCAAGCGCAGCGATGACCGGTCCGAAGGACTCCTGCGGAGGTGAGTCTACCTGGTCGCGTGGATAACGGATTTACACGCTAGCGATTCATATCTAATCGGTGGACGGATGAAGCTAAAAAAATAAATTGTTTATGGAATACGGCCATTTTACGCATCCATTGGATATATTTATTTTATCTATGAGCATATCAAGCCTTTCAAACCTTGTCAAAAAACTAACTATCCTGCTGCTGTGCCTTTGTACAACATATTGTTTCGGTCAAAAAAAACTGACCGACAGCCGCACCGGCAGTTATTATACCTACATCTACAAAATTAGTGATGATGCCTTGCTGAAACTATACCAGCACCCGGATGTGTACCCGGATGACAAAATCTTACAGCGGCCTGTCGATTCGGTAATAACCGGGAAGATGTATATGGATGACAAGCTGTTGCCAGGTAATTACCTGAAAATATATGCCGACCAGGACCTGATGCAATACAGCCTGGTAGAGAAACATACCGCTTATATGCACCTGCTTAACGGCGCCAAAAAACAGGCCGTACTATTTACCGACCGTGACGGAAATGTGATAAAAAATGCCCTCGTTAGGTGTGATAGTAAAACTATTGATAGGCAAAATGGTGTTTATCAGTTGCCATCGGCAGGTAAAAAAGACAGGGTACTGCAAATAGATTACCAGGGGGTAGCCAACTTTTACAAGCTGGGTAGTTATTCACCAAAACCGGTTATTTTTTCGGGGCAGTGGTTTAAAAACAACTGGTATAAGGTAAAGAATATATTTAGAAAAAATAACTACAGACCATATCAAAACAGGCAACAGCAGGATTTGCGGTACACCGGCTTTATGGTATTTAGCAAGCCCAAATACAAACCGCATGATACAGTCAGGTTTAAGGCTTACATTTTCAATGTAAAAACTAAAAAACCTTTAACGCTACCGGTACTGTCGGTAAAAATTGCCGAAAATTATAATAACGACGATGACAAGCAAATTGCCACGGTTAACAGTTACCGCACTGGGGCCTATGAATACAGCTTTGTGCTGACAGACAGTCTCGACCTCGACCTGGATGATAATTATAAAGTAAACCTGGAAGACCCGGTGAAATTTATGCCTGCTGATAAAAACGATAATGATAAAGACGATGATGGTAATAGAAAGCACCTCATTTATTTGTCGGGTAATTTTAGATATGAGGAGTATGAGTTAAAGTCGACCAAATTCACGTTACGTACCGATACAAATGAGAATTCGCCGGGTGTGCCATTGAATGTATATTTTAAGGCTGTTGACGAAAACGGACTACCTGTTCCCGATGGCCGGGTAAGTATAACCGTAAGGGCAGGGAATGTAAGCTATTATAAGGGTAAGCATTTATTTGTGCCGGACACGCTGTGGCAACATGATGTACAGCTCGACCCGCTGGGTGAAACAAAAGTTTTGCTGCCCGATTCTATCTTTCCAAAAATAAACCTGGGCTATACCGTTTATGCAGATTTTTATAATTCATCAAACGAACATCAATCGAATGAAAAATATCTTGATTATGACAGTGATTCCCTCAAAATAACAAATGTGTTGTCAGGCGACACCCTGAAGTTTAACGCGCTGCTATTGGGGAAAAGTGTTCCGGTTAAAGCCAAAATAAGCGGCATAATTACTGTTGGTGATACCGTTTTTAGTAAAACGATAATGCTGCCCTATAATTTAAAACTAAACCCGGCGGTAGAAGAATATGAGGTAGAAACGGATAACGATGATGAAACGTTTAGCATGAATAGCCAAGCGCCTAACCTGTCGGTAAGTGGTTCACGAACAAGCGATTCGCTATTTATAAAAGTTGTTAACAGCCGTCTCCTGCATTTTTGGTATAGTATTTACCAGGGAACTACACTGGTTGATAACGGCGAAGGTGACAGCTTAAACTATAAAAAACGTACCGGCTATAAAGGGGATATTTTATGTATAGTCCATTACTTATGGGCAGGCCGGGTTTACAATGCAAGCAAAAACCTGGCTTTAGTTGACCAGGTACTTAATATTAAGGTAAACCAACCTTTTTCCGTGTATCCTGGCCAGGAGGTAACTACCGGGATAACCGTTACGGATAACAAAGGCAAACCTGTTCCGGGAGCCGACCTTACGGCCTGGGCGCTTACATCGAAATTTGAAAATTATAACGCCCCGTATGTACCTTATTTTGGTAAGACTTATTCATATAGACGGTTTGGGCCATATTTAAATTATATGCCGTTAAAAGATAGCTGGAATACCTCTTTGAACTGGGCGAGATGGGGACGCGAAATGGGGCTCGACAGCATCGAATACTATAAATTCACCCATACCGATACCATTTATCGCAGTTGCGAAAACCTGAATAAGGGCGACACTGCAACGCAAATAGCGCCATTTGTTGTAAACAGAGGCAGCATTATACCCGTACATGTTTTGTATATAGATGAAAAGCCGGTATATTTTAGTCAGGCCGAACAGTTGCAGTGTTACAGCTTCAGGGTGGATAGCGGCAGGCATAATATCAGGATGAGAACGGCAAATTACAACATAGAGTTGCGCAATATATACGTCGCTAAAGGCAAAAAACTGATATTATCGGTTAATGATACCGTTACCAACCCTCGCGTACACCTCACTAAAATGACCGACACGCTTACCTCTTACGAGGCTGGCCTGCTCAATAAGTATATGATAAAGGTTGAAAACACCTTTAACAGCAAGTTGGCCACCTTAACGCAAAGCGATGCATTATTAGCGCTTAACCCCGAGCTTAGCCTGGATGAAAACGCATATAATTATCGTTACAGGCGTAATTACTATGGCGATGAGATACTGGCCGGCCCGCTAAGCGACAATTTAGGAATCTATAACATTCAAGGTGATAAGCCACGTGCATTTTTAGCTGAGCCGGGCTATGTTTATACTTTTTTGCCGGGCTTATTAAAACAAAAAAGCATCCTTACCGCCTACCCCTTTAAAAAAGGGTTGTGGAATGGTAAAGCGGCAACAGATTATACGCAATATGCGTTAAACCAACAGGGGCTGGATACCTTGTGGCAAAATTATCTCGACCTGCGCAGCCAAAATTCGCCGCTGTTTCAAAATGAACCTGTTTACAGTAATACAACAGGCAATCTTCGGATTGGATTTGATATCAGTTCTTACAAATATTTTGTTAAAAACATCATCGTATATAAATATGATGACCCGGATTACATAAGAATATACCAGGGCAGTGAAAGAAACCTGGGCGAATTGGAAAAAGGCAAGTACCGGATATTGGTATTACTAAAAAAAGGCGAATATACGCTTGCCGAAAACATTGAAGTAAAACCTTACGGCGAAAATTATTACGAGATCAGCATCATTCCAAAACCCAAAGACGCCGTTAGCGCTAAAATTGATAGCGTAATCAATAACAGGATCAACGCTTACGATAATAAGGATACGGACATTGAAAATGATGCCTTGAAACTTAAAGAAAGCTTTAACGAAAAGTACCTAAACGATAACAATTTTACTGATTTTATTGATGGAATAATTACCGCTAAAGATGATGGCGCGCCCATACCCGGTGTTACAGTAAAAATAAAAGGTAAAAGCGGTGGTGTCGCCACCAATAGTGCAGGTAAATTCCGACTAAAGGTACCCGCAACCGGCAAAATAATTGTTCTGGCTATTGGTTATGTATCACAGGAATTAACCATATCACCTGGTAAAAGCTATCGAATAAAATTAGCTACTGCGTCAAATCAATTAGGTGAAGTAGTAGTAACTGGTGCGTTAGGGATAAAAATGCAGGCTAGATCTTTAGGTTACGCAACGGCAACGGTTACAAATACCCTGGCAGGCAGGTTACCGGGATTCTTCTCGCAAAACGCAGACGGCAAAGCCAGGTTAAACGGTAAAGATTTTTTTATACGCGGCAACTCAACTATTGATCAGAATGACCAGCCGCTGATTGTTGTTGACGGGACGATTATGGCTTACGACGAATTGCAAAAGATAAATGTAAATGATATTGAAAATATATCCATATTAAAAGATGCAGCGGCAACAGCGATTTATGGCAGCCAGGGGGCACATGGTGTTTTGCTGATTATAACCAAAAAGAAAAGCCAGGCTGATAAGGCAGCAAACGCGGCCGGACAAGACGAAGGAAATATCCGCAAAAACTTTTCCGATTATGCCTACTGGCAGCCAAAGTTGACTACTGATGGCAATGGTCAGGCCAGCTTTACCACCGTTTTCCCTGATGATATCACCAGTTGGCGCACGTTTGTGGTTGGTGTTGATGGGGATAAAGCAACAGGCATAACTGAAAATCTCATCAAATCATTCAAACCGTTGAGTGCTGCGTTTATCTCGCCTGAATTTGCCGTGGAAGGCGATGAACTTTCGGCCATAGGCAAGGTGATGAATTATAATGCCGTTCCCGAAAAGCTCACCCGCAGTTTTACGTACGACGGCAAATTATTAAAACAAGATAGCCTCAGCGTAACCAACTCAAAAATAGATACGCTTGACTTTACTGCTGAAAATCTGGACAGCCTCACTTTTAAATATACCATAAAAAAACAGGATGGTTATTTTGATGGCGAGGAGCGCAAAATACCGGTGATAAAGCAAGGCGTTGAAGAAACCAAAGGCATTTTTTCAGTTTTAAAAGGCGATACGACCACGCAAATGCATTTCGATGGTACGTTGGGTAAAGTAACCTTACACGCAGAAGCATCAGTTTTGCCTACGCTGATAGAAGAAACAGGCCGCTTAAGGGATTATAAATATTTATGCAACGAGCAGTTGGCCTCAAAGCTAAAGGGGTTATTGGTTGAAAAGCGGATAAAAGCCTACCTCGGCGAACCATTCAAGCATGAAAAGAACATTGTAGATGTAATTAAAACGATAAATGAAAACGGCGGCCCGCAGGGTTTGTGGGGATGGTGGAAAGGCACGGATGACGAACTATGGATTAGCCTGCATGTGGTGAGTACACTGCTGGAGGCCGAAAACGAGAAATACATCACTAACATTAACAAACAGCGCATAATCGATTACCTGGTTTACCAACTGGAAAGCTATAAGGGTGAAGATAAGATCACCTGCCTGAAGCTGCTTTATACTATAGGCGCAAAAGTTGATTATAAGAAATATATTGCTGAAATAAACAAGGAATATCTTGCCGAAGAACATCCGTCTACTTACGATCATTTCCGCATATTATTATTAGAACAACAGGCCGGTATAACGGTCAATACCGATGAGTTGCTGAAAACCATGCACAAAACCATGTTCGGCAATGTGTATTGGGGCGAGGATAGCTACCATTTCTTTGATAATTCTGTTCAAATAAGCCTGCTGGCCTACAGGATATTTAAGAACGAAGGGAAACACCCGGATATACCGGAAAAAATTCGCGGTTACCTGCTTGAACAGCGACATAATGGCGGCTGGCGCAATACCTATGAATCATCGCTGATATTGGAAACCATATTGCCTGATGTGCTGCTTGGCGACAAACAGGTTAAAACTCCGCAACTGCAATTATCTGGAGGCGTGAGCGCAACAGTCGATAAATTCCCCTATACTGTTACGTTTACGGGTACTGACCTTGCCGTTAATAAAACTGGGACATTGCCAGTTTACATTACAGGCTACCAGCAATACTGGAACGGTCAGCCCGAAAAGGTAAGCAAGGATTTTACGGTTGATACCTGGTTTGAACGAAACGGCGGCAAGCTCGCCAAACTAAAAGGCGGCCAGCAAGTTCAATTAAAAGCACAGGTTATAGCGCATGCCGATGGTGATTTTGTAATGATAGAAATACCTATACCGGCAGGCTGTTCATATGAGAATAAAAACCAGTCATGGGAAAATAATGAGGTGCACCGCGAATATTTTAAAGAAAACGTAAGTATTTTTTGCCGTAAGCTGAAACAGGGCACTTATACATTCACCATAAACCTGATGCCGCGCTTTAACGGTGAATACACGCTGAACCCGGCAAAAGCGGAATTAATGTATTTCCCGGTATTTTATGGACGTGAGGGGATGAAGAAGTTGGTGATTGGTGAATAGTAGTGGGAACAGATTTACGAAGTTTCAAAAAACTTCGTAAATCAATGGCTTTTATGTAGAGACGCAAAATTTTGCGTCTCTACCAATACCTCCATTAAAACTTCAGGTGACGAACGGTTAGCCCATTATTTATAAGTAGAGACGCAAAATTTTGCGTCTCTACTATGTAAATGATTGATTCCCTCATGCTTATATAGGTAAACTGATGCATGTGCTCTATTCGCTGCATGCGCTGCATGCAACACCTCTATTAAAACTTCAGGTGACGTACTGTCAACCCATTATTAATAAGCTGCTTAAGCGACTCAATGCCGATACGCAGGTGTGTTTCCACATATTGCGCGCTTACGTTTGAATCGCTTTCAGCTGTTTTAACACCTTCGGGGATCATCGGCTGGTCGGATACCAGTAACAAAGCGCCGGTTGGTATTTTATTGGCGAAGCCGGTTACAAAAATGGTCGCCGTTTCCATGTCGACAGCTGTTGCACGGAGTTTCTTCAACAGGCGTTTAAACACCTTGTCGTGCTCCCACACGCGTCGGTTGGTGGTATAGCAGGTGCCTGTCCAGTAATCACGCTGAAAGTCGCGTATGGTGGTTGAAATCGCTTTTTGCAGCGCGAAAGCCGGCAGCGCAGGAACTTCAGCAGGCATGTAATCGTTTGATGTGCCCTCTCCCCTTATCCCGGCTATGGGTAATATCAGGTCGCCTACATTTATTTTTTTCTTCAAACTGCCGCATTTGCCCAGGAATATCACCGCTTTCGGGGTAATGGCTGTTAGCAAGTCCATCACAGTAGCCGCAACCGAGCTGCCCATACCAAAATTGATGATGGTGATGCCATCGGCAGTTACGCTCTGCATGGGCTTATCCAGGCCAAGTACCGGCGCATCGTCATGCCATTGCGAGAATAGTTGGATGTATTTGGAGAAGTTTGTCAGGATAATATACCTGCCAAAATCCTCCAGCTTACGCCCGGTATAACGGGGCAGCCAGTTAGCTACAATAGCCTCTTTAGTTTTCAAACCAACTCTTATAGGGCTTTGTACTTCCTCTACTTTTTTAGCCTCAGCTAATATCTTTTCGTCCTTTTTTATATTAATTTCTTCATTCATATCGTGATAATTTAAACAGTTACCAGCCTTTGGTCAGCCAATTATAAAAAGCCGGAAAATCTTTATTCCATTGCTTCTCGTTGTGCCTTTCGCCCTGCATAATAACCGTTGGTGTGTTGCTTTCATTAATTCCTTTTGCCTGGATGATATCAGCCATTTTCTGCATATCGTCAACTACGCCGGGGCCTTCGCTGTCGCCGCAAACAAAGTAAAAACGAGTTCCCGGTGGCAGTTTTTGTTGTTTGGCAAAATCATAAATCGGCGGCGCTATCCAGAATGCCGGCGAAAATATGCCGCCCGTGCCAAATATATCCGGGTATTTCAGTACAGCATACATCGATATCAATCCTCCCATTGAGCTGCCTGCAACGGTAGTATATTTCGCCGCTTTTTTAGTGCGATAATGTTCATCGACATAGGGTTTCAGCGTTTTTGCCAGGAAATCCACATAATCATCTCCCCTGCCTTTACCGTATTTCGAATCGTACGGATCAAACTCAGTGATCCGGTAATCGCCGCCATGATCGACGCCTACGATTATGCTTTCGTTGGCATCAGGCATTTTATCCATTATCTCATCTATTCCCCATTCGCCATAACCCGAAGTAAATTCATCAAACAAGTTTTGCCCGTCGTGCATATATATAACCGGGTATTTTTTACCCGATTTTTCATAATCTGGCGGCAGGTATATCCAAACGCGGCGCTGGCGGCCAAGCTGCGGTATATCGAACTTTTCGCTGATGATGTGCACATTAGCGCTTGCCGTATGTTTCTTTTCCTGTGGCGGGAAATCGTCTTTCCATCCTGCTATATCTATCATTATTGTGGTATCGTGTAAAATATTAATCTCGCGGTTGTCAACGTCCGAGCCATCAGCCTTGCATTCAACGGTTTCCCAGCTGCCTTTTGTGGCTTTAAAGCTGAATTTACCGGCCGGCATGTCAACAATAAGCTGATAATTGCCTGATTGCTCCGGTTTCAATTGCCAGGCCCGGTTCGCGGGGTTCCAGTTGTTAAAATCACCCGCCAGGGAAATGTTTTTTACAGCTGTTTTAAAAGCAGCGACCTTGCCCGTTATAAACGTAACCTTCACTTGCCCAAATGATGCGGCGAAGCAAATTAACAGCAGTAATAATAGCGCGGTTCTTTTTATCATTGGTCTTTTACAAAAAAGGCCCCTAAACGGGGCCTTAAATATCGGTAGTTTTTACCTGTCTTTTATATCAACATAATCCCGGTTTGTGGCTCCGGTATATATTTGGCGCGGGCGGCCTATCGGTTCTTTATGCTCTTTCATCTCTTTCCATTGCGCTATCCATCCCGGCAAGCGCCCTAATGCGAACAGCACGGTAAACATATCAGTCGGGAAACCCAAAGCACGGTATATAATGCCTGAGTAAAAATCGACGTTCGGATAAAGTTTACGCTCAATAAAGTATGGATCTTTTAAAGCTACTTCTTCCAGCTTTTTAGCTATATCCAATACTTCGTCCTCTACGCCCAGTTTTTCCAGGATATCGTCGCATGCTTTTTTAATGATCCTGGCGCGTGGGTCGAAATTCTTGTAAACCCGGTGGCCAAAACCCATCAAACGGAACGGATCGTTTTTGTCTTTCGCTTTGGCAATCCATTTATCGGTATCGCCGCCGTCTTCCTGTATTTTTTGCAGCATTTCGATAACTTCCTGGTTGGCGCCGCCATGCAGCGGGCCCCAAAGCGCCGAGATACCGGCCGAAACCGAAGCATAAATATTTGAGTTTGATGAACCTACTATGCGCACGGTAGATGTAGAACAGTTCTGCTCGTGGTCAGCATGCAATATAAGCAATGTGTTCATTGCACTTACAATAACCGGGTCTATCACCACTTCTTCCGTACGCTGGCCAAAAGTCATGTTGAGGAAATTGGTTACGTAATCGTATTTGTTTTGCGGATAGATATATGGATGGCCTAATGATTTCTTGTAAATCCACGAAACGATGGTGGCCATTTTAGCCAGCATTTTAATAATGCTGGTATTCAATTCGGCCGGTGTTTGGTTGGGCTTAAGCGATTCAGGATAGAAAGCCGATAGCGAGCATACCAGAGACGATAACTGACCCATCGGGTGTGATTTTGACGGGAAACCATCAAAAAATTTCTTCATATCCTCATGAACAAGGGTATGATGGCTTAATTCAAAATTGAAATTTTTCAATTGCTCTTCGGTAGGTAATTCGCCGTAAAGTAGCAGGTAGGCGACTTCAATAAATGAAGATTTTTCAGCTAGTTGTTCAATAGGATAACCCCGGTATTTTAATATACCTTCTTCCCCATCTAAAAAAGTAATGGCGCTTTGTGTAGCGCCGGTGTTCTTATAACCAATATCAAGCGTAATGTAGCCGCTCAGGTCCCGTAATTTTGATATATCAATGGCTTTTTCCTTTTCTGAGCCTTCAATAATAGGAAGATCGTAGGTCTTGTCGCCAATTTTTAATTGAGCTGTGTCTGACATAGAATAATTGTTTGCGCAAATGTAGTAAATCTGCCTTATTATTACCCCGGCAGCACGTTACAAAATTGTAAAAAATTAGCTTCAATAGCAGCTTTTGACCAACACGTAATTATTCGTTAACACTATATTAACCAAAAACAATTAGTTTGTGCGGATAGCCTCAACCGGGTTCATACGTGATGCGGAATAAGCGGGAATGATACCTGAAATGACGCCAATAGCAACTGACCACGATATCCCCCTGATAATATTGGTTGCATTCAGTATCACATCAATATGTGCCAGCGCGCTGCAAGCCAGTGTAGCAAGGTATACAAACAATAATCCTATAATACCACCAATAAAACATAAGGTAACGGATTCGATAAGGAATTGTAACAATATAAAGTAGTTTTTTGCGCCCAGTGATTTTTGTATGCCGATGATATTGGTACGTTCGCGTACCGAAACAAACATAATGTTGGCAATACCAAATCCGCCTACAAGTACTGAAAAAAGGCCAATAATGGTACCTGCTTTATCTACGACGTCAAATAATGAATTAAGGGCGTTTGAAATAATGCTACTACTGTTTAATTCAAAATCATCTTCCTGATCAGGCCGCAATCTTCTTATCGCGCGCATGGTTTGCTCTAATTCGCTGTGTATCTGCTCGTAGCTAACGCCTTTTTTACCGCTCACTACTATCTGCGGCTGATAGTTATCATTTTGAACATCAACAATATTTTTAGCAAAATTTATAGGCAATAGCACATTCTTATCGTCGCTGTTGCCCAGCATATCGTCTCCCTCTTTTGTAAATACTCCTATAATGGTAACATATCTGCCCATTACTTTTATCTGTTTGCCTACCGCGGTCCCGCCGGGGAACAACCCTGTTGCAATATCATTACCAATAACAGCCACAGGCTCACCATTGCTCGATTCGATGTCGGTAAAATACCGCCCTTCCGACAAATCAAAGTTCCATACTTTATAGTGGTCCTGGCTAACGGCATTTATCTGCCCGCCCGAAACCGTATGGCTTCCATACTTAATGGTACGGCTATCAAACGCTATCTCATAGGAAATGCCGTCGGCATCGGTTACCCTTTGTTTTAATTGCTCAAGATCACGAAACCTCGGCACCGGGCGTTGCATATATTTCCACCAGGGGGTGTTATCGTCACCTATCCAGGGCCACTTACCTATATAAATGCTGTTGTTGCCTAACTTATTAACGCTTTGCTGTAAATTATTGTGCAACGTATCAACAGCCGACCTTACAGCGATAATGGTAAAAATACCAATGGTAACCCCCAGCAATGACAGCAATGTGCGCAGCCTGTTTTGCCTGAGCGCGTCAAAGGCGAATAAAATACTCTCCCCGAAAAGTTTGAAATATATCATATTTTGTGATTACACCGATTACTTTTATGATTACACCGATTTGACCTTTTATAATTTCACTGATTTGCTTTTTGTGATTTCACCGACCAATGTTGGTATTTACAATTGTTAGACGATGAAGTATATATTAAGTTACAGATCAATTGAACGAAAAAAATCAAAACAAACCTATTTGTTTGCTTGTAAATAATCGGTGCAATCGATCACGAATCGGTGTAATCATAACCAAAAAAATCGGTGCAATCAAAATCAAAAAAATTATCGTACATTTGCGCCCTAAATTTCAAGATAGATAAGCATGAAATTATCTCAATTTAAATTCAATCTGCCCGATTCCTTAATAGCAAATAACCCTGCCCAGGCCCGTGATGAGTCACGCCTGATGGTTTTACACCGCGACTCGGGGAAAATTGAGCATAAAATATTCAAAGACATCCTCGATTATTATGACGACGGCGATGTAATGATCATTAATAACACCAAAGTATTCCCAGCGCGTATGTATGGAAATAAGGAAAAAACCGGTGCTACCATTGAGGTTTTTTTGCTGCGCGAACTGAACAAAGAACTGCGTTTATGGGATGTTTTGGTTGATCCGGCCCGTAAAATACGTGTTGGCAACAAATTATATTTTGGCGATGACGACTTGCTGATTGCCGAAGTTGTGGATAACACTACCTCGCGTGGCCGCACTATCAGGTTCCTTTTTGACGGTACTGATGAGGAATTCCGCCGCAATGTGGAGATATTGGGCGAAACACCGCTGCCAAAATACATCAAACGCAAGGCTACTGCCGAAGATAAAGAACGTTATCAAACCATATTTGCCAAGCACGAAGGCGCTGTTGCCGCCCCTACTGCCGGCCTGCACTTCAGCCGTGAACTGATGAAACGCCTTGAACTGAAAGGTGTTGATTTTGTAGAAGTTACCCTGCATGTTGGCTTAGGCACGTTCCGCCCTGTGGAGGTGGAAGACCTTACCAAGCATAAAATGGATTCTGAGCAATTCATCATTGAACAAAAGCAGGCTGATATTGTGAACCGTGGCCTTGAGCGTAAAAAACGCATTTGCGCCGTCGGCACTACATCAATGCGCACTATCGAATCGGCCGTATCGGCAAATAAAACCTTAAAAGCCGCAAACGACTGGACGAGCAAATTCATTTTTCCGCCGTATGATTTCAGTATTGCCAATTCAATGGTAACCAACTTTCATACACCGGAATCGACTTTGCTGATGATGATCTGCGCATTTGGTGGTTACGAGCACGTAATGCATGCTTACGAAGTGGCCGTAAAAGAAAAATACCGCTTTTATAGCTATGGCGATGCCATGCTGATCATTTAATGTAAAGGGAACAAAATGTTTGGGATGAACGTACACATCCCAAATCATTTAAAGGTTAAATAAATGGCCTCAAAAACTCCCGGACCGAATGTTTCAGTTAACACATCACGCAACTACGCCATAATTGTAGCAGGCGGAACAGGTTCGCGGATGTTGTCGTCAGTCCCAAAGCAATTTTTGCTATTGAACGGAAGGCCTGTTTTAATGCACACCGTCGAGGCCTTTTATAACTGCCATTCCAAACCTCATGTGATCCTGGTGCTTCATTCCGGATTTCATCAGTACTGGGATCAATTGTGTACCGAGTATAATTTCAAGATTCCCGTTACTTTAATAAAAGGCGGCGAAACCCGTTTCCATTCAGTAAAAAGCGGGCTCGAACTGATAGCTGACGATACGAACAACGTAGTAGCTATTCATGATGCAGTAAGGCCCTTAATTAGCGCAAAAATTATTGATGAGGCTTATCGGTATGCTTTTGAACATGGCAATGCCATTGTGGCCGTAAAGAGCCGCGATTCCGTACGCCAGTTATGGAACGACCATTCCGTAGCCCTGAGACGAGAAGATATCTACCTGATACAAACCCCTCAGACTTTCAGGGCCGACCTGTTAAAAGAAGCCTACAAAGTAAATTACGATGATAATTTTACCGACGATGCCAGCGTTGTTGAGCGGTCGGGCGTTGCCATCAATATGGTTAACGGCAGTTATCAGAATTTCAAGATCACCTTCCCCGAAGATATTGCTATTGCTGAAGCTATATTAAACAAAAAGCCATCCGTTAGCTAACGGACGGCCTTCTCATATATGCAATACTTATCACGCCCTTCTGATCACTCCCAATAGTAAAGCAATAATTGCTATTACCAGCAGCACGTGAATTATGCTACCGGCTGAATAAAGAAAAAATCCTAATGCCCATCCTATTATCAGGATAACGGCAATGATATACAATAGACTACTCATTTTGTTAAAGTTTTAGTTGATAAATGTATCTTAACCTTACCAAAATCTGTTCCAAAATAAAAAAACCCCGCTAATGCAGGGTTTTTCATAATAGTATTGTTTCCTAATATTCGTCCTCGTTAAAAAAGAAGTCGTCTTTTGTAGGGTAATCCGGCCATATTTCTTCAATATTCTCGTATGGCTCGCCATCGTCTTCCAATGCCTGCAGGTTCTCGATAACCTCAACCGGGGCGCCGGAACGGATCGCATAATCAATTAGTTCGTCTTTTGTTGCAGGCCATGGCGCATCTTCAAGGTGCGATGCAAGTTCAAGTGTCCAGTACATATCTTATTCTATGGTTTTATAAATTGTTATACTAAAATACTTTTTCGCAAAAGTATAATATTTTTAAATTGATTATCAATATTTTTTTCCAATAATTCACACCCTCGGAATCCACTCATTTTCAGTGACATTTCGATCGCGTGCAACTTTTCGCGCCAAAGTAAACAGGTAATCGCTAAGGCGGTTGAGGTAAATATTCACATTTTCATCAACCTTGCTCTCCTCGGCCAGGTGAACGCTTAAACGTTCAGCCCTCCTGCAAACGCACCTTGCAATATGGCAAAATGAAATGGTATTATCACCACCCGGCAAAATAAAATGTCGCAGCGGTGGCAATTGCTCGTTCATCTTATCCATTTCCCGTTCAAGCAGTTCAATATCTTCAGCATTAAGGTCGGGTATAACCATCTTCGATCGCTCCGGATCGGCTGCCAGTGAAGCGCCGATGGTAAACAATCTGTCCTGAATTTGCTTCAGTATTTCCTTATCATACCCGGTAATTTCCTGGTCGCGTACCAACCCGATGTATGAATTAAGTTCGTCGACCGTTCCATAAGCCTCAATACGCAGGTGGTGCTTGGGCACGCGCGTACCGCCAATTAACGAGGTGTAGCCCTTATCGCCGGTTTTGGTATATATTTTCATAGTTTAGCCTGTAAAATCAAAATAGCTTTTAAAAGTAGTGTTTAAATTAAACTTGTTCAAGCTAAACCAATCAATACATAAAACGTTATCTGATTCAATGAAAGCTACCGTATTATATTCAAGTCTTGCAATTGTCCTGCTCACCACCGGTTTATTTTTGAGGTTTAACAGCAATAGTACGACCAATAAAAGCAATGTTACCGTTAATAGCAAAGTAACTGTTAGTGGTTTTTTAAGCGAACAGCAGTTTAATACGCTTTTCCCCATGCACGATAAATTTTATAGCTACCAGGCTTTTGTGAAGGCCATTAATAAGCTCGGGAATATCAAAATAAAAGTTACACGCAGGGCTGCATCCGTTTACCAGATCATCCGCACAGATAAACTTACCGGCAAACCGGTTATCGTGCGACAGGATGAAGACTGGAATGAGGGCTGGGCCAAAGTAAAACCCGATTCGGTTTACGAGGTGGACTATGGCGATTTTTGTTCATCAGCCAATATCCAAACCGATAAAAAAGAGTTGGCCGGTTTTTTTGCCCAAATAGCGCATGAAACCCGTCACGGCGAGGACGGCAAATATAACGACGGCTTAATGTATATCCATGAAAACGACACTGCAAATGCCTATATAGCCGATAACGATGAATATCCACCTGTTAAGGGACAAAAATATTATGGGCGCGGCCCGATGCAGTTAAGCTACAATGGCAATTATGGCTATGCCTCCGTTTGTATTTTTGGGGATAAGCATATATTGTTAAACAACCCCTCTTTGGTACAAACCGATCCTGTTCTGGCTTTTGAAACAGCCATTTATTTCTGGATGACCCCGCAAACGCACAAACCCTCGGCGCATGATGTAATGACCGGCAAATGGCAGCCCACTGCCGCTGATAAAGCTGCCGGACGCTTACCCGGCTTCGGTATGACGATTAATATTGTTAACGGACCGATAGAGTGCGGCAAAGGCGATAATGGCAGCATGAACGACCGCATCGGCTTTTACCAGCATTTCCTGCAAATGCTCGGTGTAAGCGATCCAAACTGCGCCTGTAGTTGTGGTAAAATGCAACCATACGCACCATAATTTGGCAAATAAATGACTAGGTTTTTATACCTTTTTTAAGCTTTTTTAAAAAAAGTTAAAAAAATAGTTTGTGTGCGATATTGATATCAAATATTATTTAATAAATTGATTATCAAATAATTAACTATTTTAATTTGTAGCAAAAGTGTAGCGTTTTGTAGCGTTTCCGTAGCGTTTTTATAGATTTTTGAAGCGGTTGATGTAGCAGGATGCTACAAACCCGGTAGCTTGTTTGTTTTAGGTGAAACTTGCCGTTAGATTTAATATCAAATACCAATTTGGTTTTTAGTATAAAAATTATCATAATTGATTAAAATATCAATTATGCTTAACGACAACCTTATCATTCCACCATTACTCTATAATGAATTAGTACTAGCAGGCGAGCAAATCAACTTTAATATGCCGTCTGATCTCAAAACGGGCTCACTGATCCGGACATTGGCTGCTTCAAAACCGGGAGGAAGGTTTTTGGATATAGGAACCGGCACAGGGCTGTCATTAGCATGGATGGCTGATGGATCGGACAATAATGCTACGATCACTACTATCGACAACAATGACGTTTATCAGTCAATAGCCAAACAAGCGTTTATCAATGACAAACGAATAACGTTTATTTGCGATGATGGAAACAACTGGCTGACAGCCTATAAAGGCGATAAGTTTGATTTGATATTTGCAGATGCAATGCCTGGGAAATTTGAAAATCTCGACATTGCCTTAAACCTTGTAAAACCTGGTGGCTTTTATTTGATTGACGACCTGCTACCACAACCCAACTGGGGTGAAGATCATCCACCGAAAGTTAAAAAGCTGCTCGAAACATTGCAGCAAAAAAAGGACTTTGTGAGCACTACATTCAATTGGTCAACAGGGTTGATTTTATTCACCAAAACAAGTTAAAACAAAATAGCAATGGGTAAAACCATCGCTATCAATATTAAGAGCTGCTATTTAATTCATGCCCCACATTACAAAATACTTTATTCCACAATTTGCCCCGTAATTATCTGCTTTAATTTAGAATTGTTGAAGATATAATCAGTTTCGCATGATAATTCATCGTCCTTTACAATAACGGTGTCGCGCTTGATATTTACTACATTAACCAGTTTAAGAAAATCATCCTTTGTCATTCCAATTGATAGTTTTTTATTCAAAAGAACTTTATTATTTTTTATTTCTCCATCCTTTAAATAAAACCCGGCGTTGTAAATTAAGATAATCTTGTTGATACCATCTGTAAAATTATATAGATTGTATGAATTCCCCCCTGAATCTTTTTGTTTTTCAAGTTTTAAAATAACGGGATTTAAGAATAACGACTTAATTTTAGCCGTATCTGCTTTGAATACCTCAAAGGCCAAAACATCTTTACTCAATTCATCATTGATAATAGTTGAATCGCGAGTCAAAATAGGGTGAGGTGTTTTTACTATTTCTTTTCTTCCCGGCCTTATTGTATCGGATTTAGCCTGCTTTTCTGTTTGAGTTACAGCGCCCTGGCATCCCGCAATAAATAATGGTATTAAGAAAAAAATTGGTTTTGGTATTCTCATTTTGATCCCTAATCTCTAACCTCCAATCACCAATCTCTAACCTAAATATATTTCGTCCCGAATTTCTGTTTCACATCAGCTACAACCTGCTTTACGCTTTGCTCTTTGTCGCGCGGGCAAATGAGCAGGGAATTGTTCGATTCAACCACAATAAAATCATGCAGGCCTTGTAATATAACCAACTTTTCGCCGGGTACGTTCACCATACAATTTGATGAATCGTACATGATCACTTTTTCTGACGGGATAACCGCGTTGCCCACGTAATCTTTTTCAGTTAACTCATAAACTGATGCCCAGGTACCGAGGTCGCTCCAGCCAAATTCAGACGGGATAACATATACGTTATCAGCCTTTTCCATTATGCCGTAGTCGATAGATATATTGGTGCACTGCTGATAGGCGGTGTGAATATGTTTTTTCTCTTGATCGGTATTGTATACCGAACGCGCCTCGGCAAATATTTCGTTCATCTCCGGCAAATATTGCCCGAATGCCTTAACAATAGCTTTTGCCGACCATACGAATATGCCCGCATTCCATAAAAAATCGCCGCTTTGCAGGAAGGTTTTGGCTATTTCGAGCGTAGGTTTTTCGGTAAAGGTTTTTACTTTATGAAAGCCTTCTTCGAGTATATTATCAGTGTATTGGATATAACCATAGCCTGTGTCAGGCCTTGATGGTTTTATACCCAGGGTGATAAGACAGTCATTTGCCGATGCTACCTTTAGTGATTTTTCTATGGCGGAGACAAATGAAGCCTCATCCAGTATCAAATGGTCTGAAGGAGCGACTACGATTGCAGCATCCGGATTAAGGTTTTCAATTTTAAAACTGCCGTAAGCTATGCATGGCGCAGTGTTGCGCATAACCGGTTCGGTTAATATCTGGTGATCTTCCATATCTGGCAACTGCTTTTTTACCAGGTTCGTATATATCTCGTTAGTAACTACATAAATATTTTCTTTTGGACAGATCTTCAAAAAACGATCGTAGGTATTCTGGATCAAAGTTTTGCCCGTACCCAATATATCGATAAATTGTTTAGGATGCGAAGTACGGCTGATAGGCCAGAAACGGCTGCCGATACCGCCTGCCATTATAATGACAAAGTAATTTTTATTCATTTTTTAAAAGAAATTTTCATTGCGTTAGTGGCTGCAAAATTGAACAATATTCCGTAAAATAAATGCTAAATAAAATTAAATCAATGTAAAGCCACTTTTGCCATATTTTAAAATTGCAAAATCATAAAAATTGTTTTTAACTAAATATAATTTCCATATAAAATTTTCAGAAAAACTCATCGTTTATTCATTGAAATTTATTATTTTTAAACTTATTCTAAGATATATCTACTAAATTCTAATAAATAAATGATAGAGACGAAGAGATCGCTTTTTGATAACCTCCAGAATTTTTTTGGGTTTGACAACTTTAAGGGTGAGCAGGAAGCGATAATCACTAACATCCTGGCAGGTAATGATACCTTTGTGATCATGCCTACCGGTGGCGGCAAATCCATGTGCTATCAATTGCCGGCATTAATGAGCGAGGGAACAGCGATTGTGATCTCGCCGCTGATAGCGTTAATGAAAAACCAGGTGGATCAGCTTAGGGCTTTCGGAGGCTCGGACAGTATTGCGCATTTTTTAAACTCATCGCTTAACAAGGCCGATATTACAAGAGTTAAAGAGGATGTGCTGAGCGGTGTTACCAAACTGTTATATGTAGCCCCCGAATCGCTTACAAAGCAGGAAAACGTTGATTTCCTGCGCCTGATCCAGGTATCATTCGTAGCGGTTGACGAAGCGCACTGTATTTCGGAATGGGGGCATGATTTCCGGCCGGAATATCGTAAAATAAGGCAGGTGATCAGCAACATAGGCGAAAACATCCCTATCATTGCACTCACAGCCACAGCTACCCCAAAAGTTCAGCAGGATATTCAAAAAAACCTGCAAATGAACAATGCAACAGTATTTAAATCGTCGTTTAACCGTGCAAACCTGTTTTACGAAGTACGTGCAAAACGAAACGTTCTCAAGGAGATAGTAAAATTTGTAAAGCAAAACACCGGTAAATCGGGAATCATATATTGCCTTAGCCGTAAAAAAGTTGAGGAGGTTGCCGAAGTACTTAGCCTTAACGGCGTTAAAGCCCTTCCCTACCATGCAGGCCTTGACGCCAAAGTGAGGGCCGATACGCAGGACAAATTCCTGATGGAAGATGTTGACGTGATTGTAGCTACCATCGCTTTCGGTATGGGTATCGACAAACCGGACGTTCGCTATGTAATACACCACGATGTGCCAAAGAGCATGGAAGGCTATTACCAGGAAACCGGTCGTGCCGGCCGTGATGGCGGTGAGGGTGTTTGTGTGGCTTTCTATTCGCAGAAAGACATCGACAAGCTACAAAAATTCATGAAGGACAAACCGGTTTCGGAACGCGAGATCGGCACCCAGATATTAAAAGAGGTTATCGATTACGCCGAAGCGTCCGTATGCCGCCGTAAACAGTTGCTGCATTATTTTGGCGAGAACTTTAACGAGGCCGGCTGTAACAGCATGTGCGATAATTGCAGTACCCACAAAGAACACTTTGATGGCGAAGAGCAATTACACCGCGCACTAAGCCTCATTAAGCAGATCGGCGAGAAATTCGACGATCATCATATCATCAGCGTGCTGATGGGCCAGGATAATGGCCAGATTCATAACTACGAGCACCACTTGCTGCCGGCGTTCGGTTCGGGCAAGGAAGATGGCGAAAACCTGTGGAAATCGCTTTTGCGCCAGGCATTGCTTAATAATTTCCTTTCGAAAGACATCGATCAGTATGGCTTGCTGCGCTTAACCCGTACAGGCAATTCGTTTTTAGATAATCCGTACAGCATCCGCTTTGTTTTAAATAGCCCGATGGAAGCTACCGATGATGATGACTCGGAAGACGGGCCAAAACAAGGCGGAGGAGCCCTGGATACTGAGTTGCTGCAAATGCTAAAAGATTTGCGTAAAAAGCTGGCCAAACAAAAAGGCTTGCCGCCATTTGTAATATTCCAGGACCCATCGTTAGAGGAAATGTGCACACACTATCCTATTTCTACCGACGAACTGAAACAAATATCAGGTGTTGGCGCCGGGAAGGCCTTAAAATTCGGTGCGCCATTTATCGACCTGATCAAAAAATATGTTGAGGATAACGACATCGACCGCCCTGTAGATATGGTGATCAAAAGCGCGGCAAATAAATCGGCGCTTAAAGTTTACATCATCCAAAATATCGACCGTCACCTGAACCTGGAAGATATAGCTGCTTCAAAAGGCCTGAGCTACGAGGAAATATTGAAGGAGGTGGAAACGATAGTGAACTCAGGCACAAAGCTCAACCTCAATTATTACATTGATGAAGTGATCGACGAGGATAAGCAGGAAGAAGTTTATGACTATTTCCGTTCAGCTGAAATTGACTCTATCGACGATGCACTTGTTGAGCTGGGCAGCGATGACTTTACCCGCGAAGAAGTGCAGTTAATGCGCATTAAGTTTATGTCTGAACTGGGAAATTGATATTGCAGCGTACGCTGTAAAGTAAGCCTCCGGACAAAATCCGGGGGCTTTTTTATAGTGCACAATTTTTTTAAATAATCCAGGTAATTATCTTTGATAAACCTATATGACATGTATAAACCACTTATTGCAATAGCCATAACCGCTTGCCTGTTGTCATGTACACAGAAACACCAGGCGCAGCAGAAAGATTACATTTTGGGTAATTGGGTTGAAGTAGCAAATAACTTTCAGCTAACGAGAAATGGAAGACGCATTCCCACACCGGTTATGGTAAAGCAAGGTTTTATATTTCATGCAGATCAAACTTATGAAAATAAACTGGGGTATTTTTATGTTGATACCAACAGGAACAAGCGCATTTATTCAGGCAACCCAGGCAAATTTCAAATCAGCGGAGATAGTTTATTGCTTTTTCCCCCGGATAACAACAAGAGAGAAAGATTCAGATTAGTGAAGGTGAATGCCGATTCACTGCTAATTGAACAGGATAGCGTTGTTACTACGCTTAAACATTACCAAATCAAAATTAATGCTCCGGCTTTCGATAAAATAATACTATCCACTACCGGATGTTTTGGCACCTGTGCAGCACTTGACATTATGATCAGTGCTGATGGAAAAGTTTTATTTTATGGCGGATATTATGCTTATGTTAAGGGCTGGCAAACAGGTACTATACCTGTTTCGCAATATGAACATCTGCAAAATGAATTCCGCCAGGTTGATTTTGATTCATTAAAAACAGCATATAATTCCGGCTGGACAGATCAGCAAACAGTATATGTTACTTTTGTAAAGAACAACAAAATATACAAATCCGTTCGCGACTATGGCCATGCTGCACCATATCTTTTTGAGTGGGCATATGAGCCATTACAGTATTTATACCAGGGAATTAAACTAACCGGAATGCCGAAACCTGACTCTATCCCACCATTTGAAATTTTAGCCCACTACGGTGACAGGAAAGGTTCCGTTATCAGGTTAAAGGATTCGGAACAATTTTTATTAATCGATTACTTACATCATGGCAAAAAAGTAGTCGAAACCAACTTTAAACCCAGGTTTGACTTGCTTGACGATTATAAAACAGATGGCATTAAAACAGACGGGCGCTATTATACCTTTTCCCTGAACAGCAAAACAGAAACCATTGATATTGGCTTTAATTTTTTTGATGCAAACAGCAAAAACTGGCAATGGCAAAAGCGCGATTAAAGCGGTTATTCAAAGCGATTTTGCTGTTTGAATCAGAAACATCTAATTGTCAATCGTAATGTACTTATCCCCCGCTATCTGTATATCATAATCTTTTTTCAATGGATCACCGGTATTATCTTCAACGGTAATATAAATTGAACCCAATCCCTTTACGCCATAAGTTTGCACACCGGAAGCAGACGAGCTTTTATCAAGAAATTGGACAATCGAATCATGTATCGCGTTATACTGGCTGATCTGGTTGGTTTGTATCTCAATAAACATTCTTTTACCATCAAGGCGCACGTTAATATCGGTATGCGTGTCGCCTGGTGCCGTAATGGAATATTCCCTGTTTTTGTTGTTATTATCTTTTTTAACAGGGATATATCCTTTTACCATCAAAAAAGTATCTACCTGCTGTAAATTATTATGCAGCATAAATTTAATATCCTCATAAGATACCAGTCCCTTTTGTGCAAAGCACAAGCTAAAGGGTAGCACCAGCGTCAAAGTCAAAAGTATTTTTTTCATTGCAGCTATTGATTGGTACTAATTTATGTGTTTAACATTTCCGGAAAGCCTTTATCACTTAAAAAGCCTATTTTTATCATACTTGTTACTGCAATTTCGTTTTTATGGTTGGATATTCAAGCACATCGCTCGCAAAAAAACTGGGCATTAAACAGGGCTTCCGCATCAATTTGGTTAATGCGCCGGATTATTATTTAAACTTATTTAGCGATTTGCCAACCGGGTTGTTTTTTGAGGACGGGGATGTCAATAAAAAAGACTTTATCCATTTCTTCACTAAAAGTAAAGATGAATTTATAAGCCGGCTGCCCATATTAAAGCAAACATTGAAGCCCGATGGTATGATATGGGCATCATGGCCCAAAAAGTCGTCGAAGGTAATTACTGATATTACCGAAGATATTATCCGCAATTATGCCATACAGATCGGGCTGGTTGATATAAAAGTTTGCGCTGTGGATGATATTTGGTCGGGCCTAAAATTGGTTATACCGGTTAAGGATAGGGTTTCTTCAGTTTAATATCATAAATGGTGCTGGAAATAGGCTATCCGTTCATAAATAATTAACTTCGTTTGTTATTTCTAAATTATTATGCCAACAATAGAACTTTCCCGTGTTAGCGGCGATTTTGGATTTGAAGCCAAAGATTCATCAGGCCACATTGTAAAAATGGACAGCAGCCCCGAAAGCGGCGGCCAGGATTATGGCGTACGTCCTATGCAAATTTTATTGATGGGTTTGGGTGGCTGCTCGGCTATTGACGTGATCAGCATCCTTAAAAAACAGCGCCAGGAGGTTAAAGATTACAAAATGATCGTCAACGGCGACCGCGAGCCAAATGTTGAGCCGTCGCTATGGAAAGATATTGCAATTGAATTCCACCTATATGGCAATATCGACCCGGACAAAGCCCAAAAAGCAGCCGATCTTTCCGTTGGTAAATATTGCTCTGTTGCCGCTACATTGGTAAAAGCCGGTGCTGAAATAAAATATAAAGTTTTTGTACACCCGGCAGAATAATATTATTTAATAAAATAATAATTAAATAATATCACCAGGATTAATTTACAACCCTTTACTTTCAATAGCTTTTTTAGTTTTATTGCCAATTCGTCAATTTAAAGATGAATTTTTGATGAATTTTTCAAATTACAATACAAAAGTGTACCTTTTTTACTGCGTATTTTAATAATTATCAACGTCTGAAATATCGCTACATTCATTCTCCTTTAAATATTAATAGGCTGTTGCCTGTCAACACGTTATAAAGTTAAAGCATTACAAATCCCACTCTTTCTCGCTATAAATAATGGCAATGGCACCGTTGTTGACCGTTGGTGAGAAGTTTTGTACTAAAAAATTTAGGACAAAAGCTTACTAACAATTAACATCATGAAATCAAAATTTAAAAAATCCACCTTGCTTTTAGCAGGAATTTTAGCAGGCGGTAAACTTTTCGCACAAACTCCCGACACAACAAAAATCTCATCTGCCCCATCAGATTACGTTCAGCCATTTTCAAGCAATGCATTCCGCACTTTCTCGTTCGGTATAAATGGCGGCCTATTAACACCTTACACACCATTCGGTCAAAACAAGCAGGATTTCCGCTCTCCCCATGAAGAAATTGGTTATGGCGGTTTTATTAAAGAGCAACTTTTGCCGTCATTCGGTATACAAGCCGATTTCCTTGCAGGGAAAGTCGACGGCGCGGTTACCGCAGCCGACCAGTCCAACGGAACTTACACCAGCTTTAATACCCGCATAAACTGGTCTACCGACATAGTTGGTAACTTTACGCTGGCTAATATCAACTGGAGGCATCAGAAAACTTTTATACAACCCTACTTAATTTTAGGTGGTGGTGTAATTGATTATATTCCTTCTGTTACAAATGCAGCCGGAACAGCGATCGGTACTTCAAGGCACGAATTTTATTTGCCGGTTGGTGCCGGCTTTAAGGTTGATGTTGCCCCGGGTGTAAACTTAGACCTTGGTTACCAGGTAAACTTTGTTGATGCCGATGATTTCGATGGCACCTCGGTAGGATCAACTAACGACAGGTTCTCGTATGCCCACGTAGGTTTGGAATTTGCCTTAGGCAATCGCCACAAACCACAATTGGCTACCCATAACCCGGTTGCATCCATGCGTGATGAATACTTAATGGATGAGCAGCGTTTACAAATACAGCTTAGCCAGGAAAAAGCGCGAAACGAACAGTTAAGAAATGACTTGAACAACACGAACGCTACTGTTGCCAAATTATCGATGGATTCAGACGGTGACGGTGTTCCTGATCAATTTGATAAGTGCCCGAACACACCGCCAAATACACCGGTTGATGGTTCAGGTTGCCCGCTGCCGGTTAACAAACCTGATGTGAAGGTTTATGTAACCAAAGAAGATCAGCAGGTAGTTAACGAAGCTGTTAGGAACCTTGAATTTGATTTTGGCAAAGCAACTATCCGTGCGCATTCCGATTCGAGCCTGGCTAAACTGGCAACATTAATGGTAAACAAAGGCTTCCATTTAAAACTGGCAGGTTATACAGACAATGTAGGTTCAGTTGTTGCTAACCTTAAACTGTCAAGGGCACGCGCTGAAGCAGTAAAAACTTACTTAGCGACACAAGGTGTTGATCCGGCTAAGATTGAGGCTGAAGGTTATGGCAAAGCTAACCCGATTGCTACAAATGCAACAGCGGAAGGCCGCCAAACTAATCGTCGTGTAGAATTTAGCTTATATTAATAGGTAATTCATTTATAAAAAAAGGGCTCTGTTTGAGCCCTTTTTTGTTTATATCTCTGCAGGATTCTTAATTTCCATTTGGTGGGAAAGCTTTTTTAATTTATTTTACATCAGTGAACCTATCCAATAACCTGATGAAGAAATTATTACTCGCTTTTCTATTATTTACAACAGCAAAGCTGTGCTGTGCGCAAACCTCTGTCATTACAAACCGGCGCGTTAATTTTAAACTTTTCAATAAAGACAGCCTGAATTTGTATATGAATGATGCCTATTTTTTGATTGAGGATAGCTGCGCGAGTATCATTCGTTACACACACTTTAATTTCGATACCAAAAGGTTCTACGGCAATTTTAAAGATGTAAATAAAACAGACCCTTCTATTATTATAAACGAAGGCAACTACAATAATGATGGTTTAAAGGATGGCGACTTTACTTTACGCTATTTAAATGGCAATTTAAGGGCAAAAGGTAAGTTTAGGAGCAATAAATTTATAGGTGATTGGGAACTGTATTATGAAAACGGTAGCCCGAAGGTTAAATTTAATGTTGATGATGGCATAATAACAGTTACCGACGCCTGGGACGAGCATAATGTAAAAACGGTAAGCAATGGAAACGGTTATTTTGTTGTAGATAATGGCAATACAGATATAGTATGGCATGGCAAGCTCGCCAACGGACGGCCGGATAGTACCTGGAATTTTTCAAATCTTAGCGACCCGCACTCAAAGTCATTTATCGAATATTTTAAGAAAGGCAAATTTGTTAAAGGCAAAAACCCGATGATTACTTACGACGATGCTTCACATATCACGCTGGTCGACGAAAATTCGCTATCTATAAATAACGCCGAAAAGCTTGCAATTGCTCCATTCGGCTGTAATACAGTACAAACTGGCGGTACCGCTAATTTTGTGAGCCATAGTATTGAAAATGCAAAATACTTTAACGGTATTGAAGTGTTTACGTTAAAAATAAATGAAACCCTTTGGAATGTAGGGAAAATTCGCGTCGATGGCGCTAATGCTTCTCTGGTAGTCGATGGGATAATTGACGAAAAGGGGAATATCGGGAATTTTGTAAGTAATGACAAATTTGATGAGAGGGTATCCCATCTTATAATTTCAGATCTTGAAAACCTGCCACAATTAACACCGGCTACCTACGATAAAAAACCGGCAAAACAAAAATTCAGGATAACGTTTGTGTTCAATAACTATTCGTATAAGTTCACCTATCAGTTCCTCCAGGTAATCCCGCCGGACGGTGCTAATAAATAGTTGCCTTTTATAAACTAAAAAACTCTGCCAATGCGCCGAAATAACTTTCATCCCAGCCATCTACAAAGTCGTTATAATCGGCATCCGGTATATTGGTATGCTTCAATTCTACCGATGTGCCTTTCTTATCAGGATGCAATTTAATCGTTACGATGGATTCGGCTTCCTGCCCGTCAAAATACCATTGTTGCACTACTTTCTTGTCTTGCTCAAATTCAAGGTTTTTGCCAACTATGCTCCCATCCCACATAGAAAATTCCGATCCCGGTTCCGTCGACATTTGCGCAGGTTCCCCTGTCCATAATTCAATGGTCAGGGGATTGGTGAGCGCTATATAAATTTCTTCCGGCGTGGCCGGCAGCAGGTAATATTTCTTAAAATCCTTCAATATAAATTTAAATTAAGCAACCGGGCCAATTGGCAACACGGTTTTGCCATACAACTCGTTCAGCACATTGGCTATACCGGTATAAATGGCCGATAGACCGCAAATAATACCTTCGTATCCTGCAATCTTGTCGAAATTTTTGTTGCCGGTCCCGTGGGCTAAAGCTAATAAAATAAACAATATGGTTAACGAGCCGAATACAAATTGCAGTGCTTTGTTCAATTTTAAGGTACCAAAGAACATTAAAAAGGTAAACAGCCCCCATATGCCCAGGTAAGCGACCATCGAGCTGTCAGACGGTTTTGGTATCCAGCCTAATGAAGGGATAACGATCAATCCCACCAGCGAAAGCCAGAAAAATCCATAGGATGTAAAAGCAGTTAAACCGAAGGTATTGTTCTTTTTAGCCTCGATATAACCGGCAATAACCTGTGCCAGGCCGCCGTAAAAAATGCCCATGGCCAGGATCATGGAGCTAACCTCAATAAAGCCGGCGTTTGCAAGATTCAATAAAACCGTTGTCATGCCAAAGGCACAAAGGCCAAGTGGCGCAGGATTGGCGATGCCATCCTTCACCGTTACAGGTGTTGGAGTAGTAGGGATCATAGTTTTTAGGGTTTAATAATTGGATTGACACGAATTTATCGTTTTAAATCTATTTAGCAAATTTTTTTACAAACTGATGCCTGTCCTAATCGTTACCTTAGCGCTATGCAAAAATTGGTATTGATACGCCACGGCGAAAGTGTATGGAACCAGGAAAACCGCTTCACCGGCTGGACGGATGTAGACCTTTCCCCTGCCGGTATGGAACAGGCTAAAAAAGCTGGGCAGCTATTAAAAAAACACGGTTATAATTTTGATGAAGCATTTACCTCTTTATTGAAACGATCAATCAAAACGCTGCATATTTTGCTCGAAGAACTCGACCACCTCTGGATACCCGTACAAAAGTCATGGCGATTAAACGAGCGCTTTTACGGTGCGTTGCAGGGATTAAATAAAAACGAGGTGATCGCCCAATACGGTGAAGAACAGGTACTAAAATGGCGTCGCGACCCGAATGAACTGCCGCCCGCTATTACCAAAGAGGACGAGCGCTACCCCGGCCATGATATCCGCTACAAAAACCTCACCGAGCGCGAACTGCCGCTAACCGAAAATTTAAGTGAAACGATGGACCGCGTACTACCCTTCTGGAACGAAAGCATTATCGATTCTATCCGCAAAAACCAAAAGGTAATTATTTGCGGGCATGGCAATAGCCTAAGGGCATTAATAAAATATATAGATAACTTATCGGATGAAGAAGTTACCCAACTTGAAATACCAACCGGTGTGCCTTTGGTTTATGAATTAGATGAAGGTTTGAACAGGATAAGGCATTATTATTTGGAGTAGATTGGTGGGTGGTGATTTGTGATCAGTGGTAAGTGATTGGTCAAACCCGGCATTAATTTGCGAAGTTTTTAAAACTTCGCAAATTTGTTAATCATTGATGCTCACTCGGTGGTGGTCCAACCGGCGGCAGAGGCGCAGGATCAATATTTGTTGGCCCTTCAGGTTCATCAACAATTTTAGTACGTGGATTATCTCCATTTATAACAAATCCATCCTTACCACTTATTAATCTTCCTGTAATCGTAATGGTATTGCCTTCCAAATGCTTCAGTATACGCAAATGCTTACCCTTATTTATATGATGAACAACTACCGTTATAGTCGGGCTTCCGGCTACATCCGGATCAGCCAGTTTAATCACGCAGGTTTTAGTAGCGGCATCATAACTAACCGTATTTGCATATTCTTCAAATGTTACCATTTTGCCCACATATAAAGCCGCATCAACCGACCAAATTTTAGTTTGTGCAGCTGATGTATTACTTAATACGGTACAAAAAGCCAGTAAAAGAATTCCGTATACGGTTGCAATGGATTTCATACCTTTTTTCTGATGATACTACCTAATCTCTAATTAACTAATCTCTGAGCACTCCCACCCTTTGCCTTATCGCTTCATATATGATAACTCCGCTTGATACCGAAACATTCAGCGATTCTATCTCGCCAAACATCGGAATTTTAGCCAAATGATCGGCTATGCGGATGATCTCGTTGCGGATACCATCTTCTTCCGAGCCCATAATGATTGCAGTAGGCGATGTATAATCGGGCGTATAGATATTTTCTTTTGTTTTTTCGGTACAGCAAACCAGTTGCAGGCCCGATTCCTGTAAAAACCTTACCGTCTGCATAAAGTTGTCGTGGCGGCAAACAGGTATTTTGTACAATGCGCCTGCCGAGGTCTTGATCGCATCCGGGTTGATCTGCGCCGAGCCTTTCGCCGGGATAACTATGGCGTGCACACCTGCGCATTCAGCAGTACGGGCAATGGCGCCCATGTTGCGCACATCGGTAATACCGTCCAGCACTAAAATGAGCGGCACCTCCCCTTTTTCAAATATCTGCGGAATGATGTCCTCAACCTTTTGATAAATAATTGGCGATATAAAGGCAACTACGCCCTGGTGGTTTTTTAAGGTGAGGCGGTTTAGCTTTTCAACCGGTACTTGCTGGGCCTGGATGTTGTATTCGTTCAACACTCCCTTCAACTCATTTAGCAAACCGCCGCCCAGGCCGCGCTGGATATATAACGATTCGATCTCCTTCCCCGCACGGAGCGCTTCAATTACGGCACGGATGCCAAAAACCATTTGATTACTTTCACGCGGAGCCCTTTGATCGAATGCCATTTTTTAATTTGTATGCCTGTAAAAGTAGACATAGAAATTTACTTTGAGGTAAAAAAATTTATCCCGCTTAATAAATACTCATTTCGCCAAGTTTAATCAAATGTTAATTTTCAACATTTCATAACAAATTCTTTTTCAGTAATTTATCGTGACAAAAATAATTTTCAACAAATTTATGTTAAATTAATAATGCCATTTTTTGATAGTTAAAGGCATTTAAGACGGCGAAAAAAAAAGATATTAATTGTGCATACGCTGGCGGATTTTTGATATATTTTTGTTGTCCGATGATTTTTGAGAACGATAACCAAAACAAGCAAAACACAAACGAAAGACGTAACAGGCTAAGCAGTCCAACTCCGTTCAGCGGGCTTGGAAAGCTGCCCCCGCAAGCTGTTGACCTTGAGGAAGCTGTGTTAGGCGCACTGATGCTGGAGAAGGATGCCCTGTCGTCAGTGATTGATATTTTGAAACCCGAAGTTTTTTATGTGGATAAGCACCAGCGCATATTCCACGCAATACATGTGCTGTTTGAGAAATCATCGCCGGTTGATATCCTTACGGTAACCGCGCAGCTTCGCCAGCAGGGCGAGCTGGAAATGATAGGCGGCGCCTATTACATTACCGAGCTAACCAACCGTGTTGCATCAGCAGCCAATATCGAGTTCCACTCGCGTATCATCATTCAAAAATTCATCCAGCGTGAATTGATCCGCATCTCCACCGAGGTGATCAACAGCGCTTATGAGGATACCACCGACGTGCTCGACTTGCTGGATAAAGCAGAAAAAAACCTGTTCGACATTGCCCAAAACAATCTCCGCCGCGACTCGCGCAAGATGGACGACATCCTGCATGAAACGCTGAAAGAGATTGAAGCGATGAAAGACAAAAAAGACGGCCTGACGGGTGTTGCATCCGGCTTTACTGAGCTTGACAGGATGACTTCAGGCTGGCAAAAATCGGATTTGGTGATTATCGCTGCCCGCCCGGCAATGGGTAAAACGGCATTCGTTTTAACCTGCGCACGTAACGCAGCGGTTGATTTTGCCAAGCCGGTTGTGGTGTTTTCACTCGAAATGTCTTCTGTACAGTTAGTTAACCGTTTGATTTCCGGCGAAACTGAGATAGAGCAAGAAAAAATAAGAAAAGGCCGCCTGGAAGAATGGGAATGGCAGCAGATACACTCCAAGATCGGCCGTTTGGAAGCGGCGCCGTTAATTATCGACGACACCCCAGCGCTGAATATATTCGAATTCCGCGCCAAATGCCGCCGGTTAAAATCGCAGCATGATATACAGTTGATCATTATTGACTACCTGCAATTAATGCAGGGCAAAGGCAGCGATGGTAAAGGCGGCGGTAACCGTGAGCAGGAGATTGGCAGTATATCGCGCGCTTTGAAATCGGTAGCAAAAGAATTGAATGTGCCGGTGATAGCGCTTTCGCAATTAAGCCGTGCAGTTGAAAACAGGCCTGGCGGGTCAAAAAGGCCGATGCTTTCAGATTTGCGTGAGTCCGGTTCTATCGAGCAGGATGCCGATATGGTGCTGTTCTTGTATAGGCCCGAATATTATGGCCTGACCGAAGATGAAGACGGCAGCCCGACACAAGGCGTTGGCGAGGTAATTATTGCCAAGCACCGTAACGGCGAAACCGGCAGGGTAAGGCTGAAATTCGTGGGCAAATACGTTAAATTCACCGATCTTGACCAGGGTATGGATAGTTTCCCGCCGCAAAACCCATTTGCCAACATGAACCCGTCACAGGATTTTGAGAAGCCGAACAACTTTATTATCCGGCCATCGAGGATGGATGATATGGATGATGAGCAACCGTTTTAATTTCGGATTTCGGATTTTCAATTTCGGATTTGTTATAAACACATGCAATAAATTCGAAATTGAAAATCCGAAATTCGAAATCAAAAAATTAGTCCCAGCGCAATCCCGATAATAATAATTATCGGGGTTTTTATTTTGGTGAAGTAGAGTAATAATCCTGTACCGATCATAAGCACATAGGCCAGCCAATCTATTCCGAAAGGCCGGGCAAGCATAATAAATGCAGTAGCCATAAAGCCCACTGCTACCGCATTAATACCGCTTAATGAATTTTTTATATGCGTTATCTTTTTCAGGTCATTCCAAAACGGAACGATGAAAAGCACCAGTATCAATCCAGGGAGATTGATACCGATAACCGCCTCTGCGCTGCCTATGATCTGCCCCCCGATACCGTAATTCTTGTTGCCCAGCGTCATACCGCCTAAAAACGACGTAAATGAAAACGTAGGGCCGGGCAATGCCTGCTGCAAAGCATAACCTGTGAGAAATTCGGAGCCGGATAGATAATGTTTTACCTGTACAAATTCGGTGTACATTAGCGGCACTAAAACCTGCCCTCCACCAAAAATGAGTATGCCGTTGCGGTAAAAGTTTTCGAACAAGCGTATGGGCAAGCTGAAAGGCGATGTTTGATTAATGATAGCACCCAATATGGCAAAAAGCAATAATATACCCGCGAAATAGGCCACTTTGTTTGGGTTTACGTTGGAGAATAGCTTTACCCTTAATTCATTTTCGTGAGGCTGCGTTTCCATAGCCGAAGAAATGATGCCACCCATCAAAATAAGCAAAGGAAACGCATAAGGGTTTTGCAAAATGAGCGTAACAATCAGCGACCCAATGGCCAGCATGGCGCTCACTTTAGTTTTAATAAACCGATTGGCAAATGAATAGGTTGCATAAGCCACTATGCCTACCGCTATGGGTTGTACAAACTTTAAAATATGGGTAAACTTATTTTGCCCGGCGAACATCCGGTAACTGATCGCCGCCAGGCACATGATGGTGGCGGATGGCAGTATCCAAATTAAAAAGGTGATGATCGCGAGGCGTAACCCTCCTACTTTCCAGGCAATGCCTACCAGTGTTTGGGTGGATGACGGCCCCGGCAGTAATTGGGTAAGGGCCACCAACTCCATCAATTCTTCCTCGGTAATATACCTGCGTTTCTCCACAAACTCGCGCAGCAGCATAGCCACATGCGCCTGCGGGCCCCCAAACGCGCTGAAGGTGTAAAAAAAAGTATCGCGAATAAACAGGAGTTGCCGTCTTTTCAAGCTGTGTCGAATTAAATTCTATTGAACGGTGGAAAATGCGATTCCCCTCCTGAGAGTAATAATCCATTATATGACAGACGAAGCTTTGGCCCTGTGCGATTCCCTCCCACGGGGAGGGGCAGGGAGGCGTTTAGCGAACATTCATAGCGGACTAAACCCCTCCCTGCCTTTGCGCTCATCCAGCCGCACCCCTCCCGAGGGAGGGAATTACTCTGCGAAATTGTCAACTGTCTTTTCATGGGCTATTCCCCTCTCAAGAGGAATTTAAATATTTATGATCTAATAGTCATCGTCGTCGTCGTCATCATATAAACCGGTGAGCTCGTTATAAACGGCCTGCAATTCCGAAAACGCATGGTTATCACGCTTTTCACGGGCTATTTTCATACCTGCTTCGTAGGTCTTAATGGCATTGTCCTTCCGTTTCAACGCTTCATACAATTTACCTAAATGATAATACGTGCCCACATAGCCAGCGTGATTATTCACCAGGTCTTCATAATACAAAAGCGCTTTTTCGGTATCGTTAAGGCGCAGGTATTCGGTTGCCAGGGCATATTTCAAAAATTCATCGTTGGGTTCGTTCTGTATAAACTCCAGTAGCTTCTCTAATCTTCCTGACTGCATTTTTATCTCTGTCTTTTTTATCTAACTTTGCAAACCTGTGTAAGCAATGCCTGTTCTAATAGGAATTGGCACCGGATTTAACATCACCTCTAAAAACCAAAAGTATATGACGAAGATACTGGTATGTATTAGTAACGTCCCGGATACTACGACAAAAATAACTTTTACCGATAATAACACGCAATTTAATACCAGCGGCGTTCAGTTTATCTTAAATCCTTACGATGAGATTGCGCTTTCACGTGCCATTGAGTTTACGGAGGCCAGTGGCGGCCCGGTAACGGTCATTAATGTTGGCGAGGCAAGTACCGAACCCACCATTCGTAAAGCGCTGGCTATAGGCGCTACAGATGCCGTACGCATCAATGCAAAACCACATGATGCCTGGTTTGTGGCTAATCAAATTGCGGAATATGTAAAAAACAATTCTTTCGACTTAATACTGACCGGGCAGGAATCCATCGACTACAATGGCGCTAAAGTAGCCGGTATGTTGGGCGAACTGCTTGACTTACCATCCGTATCCATCATTAAAAAATTAACATTTGATGGCAATACCGCAACCGTTGAGCGCGAAATAGAAGGTGGTAAAGAAATACTTACAATCCCCCTGCCCTTTGTCGCCGGAACAGCCGAAGGTGTTGCCGAACCCAAAATACCTAACATGCGCGGCATCATGTCGGCACGTACAAAGCCATTGAATGTTATTGAACCGGTTGAAGTAAAAACATTTTCAGAAGTGCTTAGCTACGAAACGCCCGCTCCGCGCGGACAGGTAAAACTTATACCGGCTGACAACACGACCAAACTGGTTGAATTGCTGCACGATGAAGCAAAAGTAATTTAACCAAAAACTTTAACCCGATCTTTTGATTAATAAGCTAATATGCCAGTTTTAATATATGCGGAGAATGCCGGCGGGAAATTCAAAAAATCTATTTTTGAAGCAGTTTCCTATGCCCGCGCCATTGCCGACCAGGATAATACTACACTTACAGCCATCTCTATAGGCAATGTTGCTAACGGCGAGCTTTCTTTGCTCGGAAAATATGGCGCGGATAAAGTACTGAATGTATCCAACGAAAAGCTGAAGAACTTTGTAAACCAGGCGTATGCATCGGTAATTGCCGAAGCTGCAAAAAAGGAAGGCGCAGATATTGTTGTGCTCTCGAACACTTTTTCGGGACGCGGGTTAGCACCACGTGTAGGTGTAAAACTGCAAGCCGGCGTCGCTGATGGCGCAATTGCCTTGCCTGAACAATCCGGCGGAAAATTTACAATAAAGAAAACGGCCTTTTCGGGCAAAGCGTTTGCGGTGGTTGAATTAACATCGGCCAATAAAGTAATAGCGCTCGTGCCGAACAGCTATAAAGTTGTCGAGACAAATAAAACTGCGCAAATAGAAGATTTTAATGCTGACGTGAAGGAAACCGATTTTAAAGCAATGCTGAAAGAGATCGTTCGCGCAACGGATAAGGTTTCATTGCCGGATGCAGAAATCGTAGTGTCAGGCGGACGGGGATTGAAAGGCCCTGAGAATTGGGGCATGGTAGAGGAATTGGCCGACCTGTTAGGCGCGGCAACAGCCTGCTCAAAACCCGTTTCGGATGCCGGGTGGCGGCCGCATAGCGAACATGTTGGACAAACAGGCATTGCTGTCAGTCCAAATTTGTATATTGCAATAGGAATTTCGGGGGCCATACAGCACCTGGCCGGCGTAAGTTCGTCAAAAGTAATAGTAGTAATTAATAAAGATGCCGAAGCACCATTTTTTAAAGTAGCCGATTACGGGATTGTAGGCGATGCCTTTGAGGTAGTGCCAAAGTTGATTGCTGCACTTAAAGAATATAAGGCTTAATAAAAAAAGGATAAAAGTTGTGATGGGTAATAATATGAAAAAGATAAAGCTGGATATAGTTGGTTTATCCTACAGCCAAACCCAGTCCGGCGCATACGCTTTGGTTTTGGGTGAGATAAGCGGCCGCCGAAGATTGCCTATCATCATCGGCAGTTTTGAAGCGCAGGCCATAGCCATTGAAATTGAAAAAATGACCCCCAGCCGGCCGCTCACGCACGACTTGTTTAAAAGTTTTGCCGACGCCTATCATATTTTGGTACAGGAGATTATAATTTATAACCTGGTGGACGGGATATTTTATGCAAAGCTGCTGTGCTCCGATGGTAAAAGATCAGTAGAGATAGATGCCCGCACATCCGATGCCATCGCCATAGCCGTACGTTTCGACTGCCCTATTTATACTTACGAATTTATCCTTTCCACCGCAGGTATAGTAATTGAAGGCAATGATTTTGTTTACCTCGAAAACATCAACGAGCCTGCCGAAGAAAAAACAGTAGTAGCCGCCTCATCCACCGGCGGTGGTTATTCATCGCTAAGTACGGATGAATTAAAAACCAAATTGCAGGAAGCGCTCGTTGAAGAAGCCTACGAAAAAGCCGCCAAGATCCGCGACGAGCTGAACCATCGGAAAGCGTCATGATTTCGGATTTCGGATGTTCAATTTCGAATTTATTTGGTGTGTTTGTTAGAAGCAAATTGCTATCGAACCTTTGATTGGCATTTTCCTAATCTCTGATCACCAATCTCTGACCTCTGACAACAAATCTCTAGCCTCTCCTTTCCAATTCCCATTTATTTCAGTATTTTCCCCTCTGATTTAACTGATTGATAATTTTTACTTACAAAACCAGAGTATGGCAGGTGATAATACTAAGGTCCGCTTGATCGTGACCCTCGTTATAATGAATTTTATGCAATATTATATATGGGGGTCCTGGCTACTTACTATCGGAAATTATTGGTTCTTTAACAACCTCGGCACCGGCACCCAATTTGGCGCTATATTTTCCACAATGGGTATTTCTTCCATTTTTATGCCTGCGCTCACGGGAATAATTGTCGATAAGTATATTAACGCCGAAAAGTTATACGGCATTTTACACATTCTTGGCGGCATTGTTCTATTCAGCCTGCCAATGGTCAAAGACCCGGTAATTTTCTTTTGGGTGATGCTGCTCAACATGATATTTTACATGCCGACCATTTCCTTATCTATAACAGTGGCTTATTCTGCACTCAAAGGAGCCGGTATGGACGTTGTAAAGGTTTACCCGCCCATTCGTACCACCGGCACTATCGGGTTTATAGCAGGTCTAACTGTTGTAAGCCTTACCAACAACGAGCATTCAGCAAATCAATTTTATATTGCTTCTGCGGCTGCTATTGTATTAGGCATTTTTGCTTTCTTCTTGCCGAAGTGCCCGCCACTACTCACCGGTTCGGGGAAAAAATCATTAGTTGATGCATTTGGCCTGAAGGCTTTCACTCTTTTCAGAAATGCAAAATTTGCCATCTTTTTTGCTTTCTCGATGCTTTTAGGTGCAGCGTTACAACTTACGAACGCCTATGGTGATACATTTATGCAGGATTTTAAAAACACGCCTGCTTACCAGGCAACTTATGCAGTAAAGCATCCCGGAATGATCATGTCCATTTCTCAATGGTCTGAAACATTATTTATCTTAACCATACCTTTCTTTCTTAAAAAATTCGGCATTAAGAAGGTAATGCTGTTCAGTATGCTGGCATGGGTGTTACGGTTTGGTCTTTTTGCCTTTGGCAATCCGGCTGACGGTCTTTGGATGTTGATACTATCTTGCATTGTTTATGGAATGGCTTTTGATTTCTTTAATATATCAGGCTCCTTATTTGTTGAAACACAAACCACACCTGAAATAAGGGGAAGTGCACAGGGTTTATTTATGATGATGGTGAACGGCTTTGGGGCGCTTTTTGGTAGCCTTACCAGCGGAATTATCATAGACAAATATTTTACTTATGCCGACCATAGCAAGAACTGGCATGGGATATGGCTTTGCTTTGCATCTTATGCTTTAGTTATAGCGGTGATTTTCCCTTTCGTGTTCAGATATAAGGATAATAAGGAATTAAAACATGCCATTCAGCATATTTAAAACAATTTCGCCCTTTGCCCTATGAAAAAACATTATCGCAAGGAAAACGATTGCCTCAATTGCGGCGCCACTTTAGAAGGAAGGTTTTGCCATAATTGCGGGCAGGAAAACCTGGAAATGAAGGAGAGCTTCGGCCATATGATGAGCCATGCTATCAGTGATTATTTCCATTTCGACGACCAGTTTTTTCATACCCTGAAACCGCTGCTTTTTAAACCGGGTAAACTAACCATTGAATACAATACCGGCCATCGTGCCTCATACCTGCACCCGGTTAAGATGTATATTTTTATCAGTGTTGTTTATTTCCTGGTATTATTCCAAACCGGGAACGACAACAAGCTTGTGAAAATCAATGACAGTGATAAGGCTGAAACCAAAAAAGGACTTTTGGATGCGAACGCCGAAATAGATAAAAAGCTCAAAGATCCGAATACCAGTGAGGCAGCCAAAACCGGGCTTTTGGCTGCGAAAGAATCCGATAATGAACAGATAAAAAAATTGGAAGGCGGCGATACCATAAAAGGTGGTATAAATGACACATCGATATATGGTGTAAACATTGCCAAATATAAAACCTATGATCAATTTTTAGCCGAGCAGCAGAAATTACCGGAAAAAGACCGCGCGGGTATCTTTGAAAAGATGTTTACCAAAAACATGATCTACTATCACCAGCGCTACGGCGCACAAGCCAAAGAAATGGTGGCAGAAAATTTTAAGCATATGATGCCCAAAATGATGTTCCTGATATTACCGCTATTTGCATTGATACTCTATATCACTTTTATACATGATAAAAGGTTTTATGTGGAGCACATGATCTATTCGTTCCACCTGCATTGTTTTATCTTTTTATTTGCGGCGCTATTAATGCTTTTCCAGGCTATTTTTTCAATTTGGGACCCGGTAATGCAATGGGTGTATTTTATTGCTTTCCTGTACATAGTATGGTATATATACAAATCCCTTAGAGTGGTATATCATAGGGGAAAGTTTCGCACCATTACTAAAATGCTGGGCATGAGCTTCTCCTATTTCTTTGTGTTTATGTGCTGCATGCTGATAGCTATTGTTTTAACTATTCTCTTCAGGCCTATGCCTTCGGAGTAATATTAAAAGTGCTTACGCTACGGTAGGTTTGGTAAAATGACACATAAGAACCATGTCATACGAAATCGAACGCGTAATGGCTATGGGTCAAGGGCAGTTGAGAAATCTTTTGCGACCATGTAAGCAGATTGCCTGTATGGCGTAAAAAGTTTTCTCCTCGCCCATCTACACGTCCCTTGCAAGCTCGTCGAAATGACATTTCTGATACTTGTTATGCAGTCCGTCAATTGGCGGACTGCATAACAAGTAATTATCGTTTTACTTTTTAATTCGCAAAGGCATCCAGCGCGGTAGTTGGCCTGCCTGTTGTGGTAAAAGCCCCTAACCCATAGCTTTGCCAGTTATAGGCTTCAGGTTCCCAGTACCACACTCCAAGACCGTTCCCGTTAGCTACTGAATTTACTTTGGTAATAATATCACTTAAGAATGCCCGGGTTATGGTAGGCTGATCAGCTTCCATACCTACTTCAACAACCATACAAGGCGTACCATAACGTGATACCAGCGTATTGATATTGGCTAAGCATTCGGCATCATAAGTAGTATAATTAGTAGTCGACGGGTATAACGACATGCCAATAATATCCCATTTGGCGCCGTTTGCCTTCAGTCCGTCAAACACCCATTCAAACAGGCTGTTATCATAGCCATTGGCTACATGCACAATAACTTTGGTAGTCGGGCTTACTGATTTTACGGCATTATAGCCCGAAAGCACAAAGCCGGCAAAGTTTGCCATATTGGTGGTTGCAAGCCCGAGCGGCCACAGCATTCCGTCACTAACTTCGTTGCCTACCTGCACCCAATCAGGCGTTATGCCATTGGTTTGCAGCGTATCCATTACATGCACGGTATAGTTGTACAATGCGGTATTCATATCTGTATAATCCAGCGTTGACCACGCCGCCGGAACGGTTTGATCACCCGGATCAGCCCAGGTATCACTGTAATGAAAATCTATTAGTATTTTCATGCCTGCGTTTTTAGCACGAACGGCTTTTGCCACCAGGTCGGCAGTATTGCACCAGCCGCCGCTTGGGTTTACCCATGCACGCAGCCTGATGGCATTCATTCCCAGGCTTTTCATTAATGTAAAAAGATCCTCCTGGGTACCGCTACTATTGTAAAATTTATAGTTTGAGGCTTCCATTTGCGTAACCCAGCTAATATCAGCGCCTTTAACAAAGCTTGAAGATACTTTTGGCGGTGTATAAGTGGTGTCTTGCGTTTGTGTTTGTTTTTGCGGATTATTATTGCTTTTTGAGCAGCCCGCAATTAAGCACATTATACCTACAGCACATATCCATACTACTTTTCTCATTTTTTTGAGGGAATATTTAGATTTTAAAATTGGTTATTATCAATACAAATATAAAAATTAATTAATAACTGTATAGAAAACATTTTATTTTTTTAAAACAATAAAGCCGCAGTTATAAAGTACCGCGATACACGAATGCTTTATCAGATCGAGAACAGGCGGTATGCTAATGTAAGATTGAACAGGTTTATCCTTGTATGTGAATTCTGTTCGGGGCCGTAAGCAATTTTGTCCAAACCGGCTTCATACCGCAGATCGATAGATAATTTTCGGACATCCAGCCCTGCACCAACCTGCCAGGCGTAGTTTTGGTTTTTAAAATCGAGCGTACCGGCATCATGCGCAGCATCTGATAAAGTTTGATCTTTATTTATCGCAAACGAAACAACGGGGCCGGTATAAAATCTTGCTCCAAGCCCAAATGCACCCACTTTACCACCAACCAGCAACGGAAGGTCAAGGCTGGTGAACTTTGCTTTATTAGTATAAGTTTGATTATCCTGATCATATGAAACGTTAACATCTTTTGAGGTGGCATATAATTCAGGCTGAAAATTAAAACCAACGGCTCCGAACCGTGCCCATACCCCACCTAAATACCCTGCCTGGCTGCTGTTTGAATATATCCCGTTTTGAGGGAATGACGACAGGTTTACACCACCCTTCAACCCAAAAGCAAAGCTGGGTAGAACTTGTGCCGAAGCAATTCCTGATAAAAACAAAAAAACTGCAGATGCAAGTAATATTTTTTTCATTAAACGTAAGTATTTGTTAACCTGTAGAACGCCCGGACAGGACAATTATTGCCTTAAAATAAGCGTTTTATACTTGGAATACCCGGCCCGCCTAATGATAAGGCGGACCGGGTATGTGAGTGAATCTGGCGATAAAATTATAAAATTTTTATAAATACCAAATACAATATAAAATATCAGAAATTTAATTTCCCCTGGTAATAGTCAAGTACTTTACTATAAATAAAATAGTCGTACTGTGCACTTATGAAAGCCAGGTTAGCGGCATCCATATTATTTTTTGACGTGATAAAATCAACTGAATTTAACACACCAGCCTCAAAACGTATTTTTGATATACGAAAGCTCTCACTATAAGCTTTTGATTCTGCATCCAAAGCCTGGTACCTGTTGTAAGCCGAGATCATATTGTTATAAGCCTGCTCAACATTCTGCCTGAGCACAATTTTGGTGTTATTCTCAACGTACTGGTCATTCAGCAGGTCGAGTTTGGCATTTGCCAGCGCATTCTTTTTTAAACCGTTGGTAAAAATCGGGATATTTAAACCAAGGCTTAATGCAGTACCATAATTATTCCTGAATTGGCTGGAATAACTTGCTGAGTTTGAGTTAGTATAATTGGTACCAATATCATATCCTCCAACTAAAGAAGGCAATAAAAGGCCTTTATAATATTTCACTTCTTTTTCGGCGCTCTGGCGCATCAATGTTGCCGATTTAACTTGTGCCAGCCCTGATAATGCAGCCTGGTAAACGTCTTCTGCGTTAACATCTTTATCGCCCCTCAAATCGTCGGCATTAAGCGGCTGTAAGGTGGCATATTTATTATAAGGTATATTCATCACCTGGAACAGATTGAGCATTGCCGTACCTACATTATTTTGTGCCGTAACATAGTTAACGTTAGATGATTGGTACGATCCGCGCAGATCATAAATAGTCGAGGCCGTGGTGTTGTCGCCTTCTTTTTCCAGTAATTCGCCACGGTCAGCCTGTTCTTTTGCAACAGCTAATGCGCTCCGGCTTTGATCCAATTGCGCCTCAGCATCAAGTACCTGCAGGTAACTGGTTATCACGTTTACGGTAACAATATCCTTAGCCGCCTGGAAAGCCATTTTACCCGACTGATAAGCAAGGGATGCCTGTTTAATGGCATTTTGATAAGCCAGGCCGCTGAATATGGTCACATTACCGCCTAAACTATAGTTATCATACGTAACAGATTCATTTACATACGTATTGGTAAGGGGGTTAACAGTACGGCCGGTAGTATAATTACGATTAACCCCTCCGCTTAAATTAGGGATCATATTATCCTTCGCCTGTGTTAATGTAATGCGCGCCCTTTCAGCCGTAACTTCGTCCTGCTGAACGGTTAAGTTGTTTTTAATGGCGATGGAAAGACATTTCTGCAAATTGTAAACAGTAGCAGTGGTATCGGTTTGGGCGCTGGCATTAAAAGCAATAACGCCTGTTAAAAAGATATATATGTATTTACGGAACAACATTTTTATTTAAATATTAAAGTTTTACAGATGATTCTATCCTGCCATCTAACAGGTTAATTATTCGGCTGCCGTATTCTGCATTTTTTTCGGAGTGCGTTACCTGTATTATGGTTACGCCGTCTTCCTTGTTCAGTTTACGGAAAAGCGACATGATCTCCTCGCCTTGTTTTGAGTTGAGGTTTCCGGTCGGTTCATCAGCCAGTAATAGCTTTGGCTTAGCTATTAACGCACGGGCAATGCCTACAAGTTGTTGCTGTCCGCCCGACAACTGCGCCGGGAACAGGTCCTTTTTGCCAACTATCTGGAAACGGTCCAGTATATCGGCCACCATTGCTTTACGTTCCGAGCTTTTGTAATCCTGGTAAATGAGCGGGGTTTCGATGTTTTCATAAACGGTAAGCTCATCAATAAGGTGGTAAGCCTGGAAAACGAACCCGATGTATCTTTTATATAATGCTGAACGTTGTTTTTCTTTTAAAAGGTGAACTGCTTCGCCGGCAAAATAATGATAGCCATTGGAAGGTTCATCCAACATACCAATAATGTTCAGTAAAGTAGATTTGCCCGAACCTGAAGGCCCCATAACCGAAATAAATTCGCCGGCATCAACCTCAAGGCTGATATCGTTCAATATAATATTCCTGGTTCCGCCTACCTGGACGAATTTAGAAACGTGCTGAAGTGATAACATGTATTAACTATTAATGATAGATTTATTACTTTCTCTTTTTGTTCTTTGATGCCAAAATAGCTAATTAATTACCAATAATATAACACATTGATTATTAGCAAATTGAAAACAAATCATTAATTAATACTGTTCGCTAACGTAACACGGGGCGTACGATTATGATACAGTGTTTTAGAGATTAGAGGTTGGAGATTAGAGATTGGGAAAAGTTATCGGCAAGGCAATAAACTTACGAAGTTTTGAAAACTTCGTAAGTTTCGGTATGCTTTGACAAACTAACCTTTAATCTCCAATCTACTCATTCCTCAAACTATCCACAGGATTACTTACAGCAGCTTTTATGGCTTGCATACTGATAGTTACCAGCGCTATAAATAAAGCCACGAAGGCTGCCAGTAAAAATATCCACCACGACAGCGATATTTTGTAAGCAAAATCCTGCAGCCATTTATTTGATGCCCACCAGGCTATCGGGAATGCTATAAGGCTGGCAATAAGTACCATTTTTAGAAAATCGGCAGATAATAAGGCTACGATATTTTGCACACTGGCGCCTAAAACCTTGCGTATTCCTATTTCCTTTACACGCTTTTCTGCGGCGAAAGTAACCAAACCCAGCAAGCCCATAGCTGATACCACGATGGCTATAACCGCAAATATGCTAAGCAGCAGAGATGATTTTTGCTCGGCACTATAGAGGTTATTATATCCTTCATCCAAAAAATTAAATTCAAAAGGCTGTTCGGCTACAAATTTCGTCCATACACCCTTTGTTGCATCAATAGCAGCCTGGGTTCTGCCCGGTGCGGCTTTGATATACAGGCACGAAGCCCAGTCGGAATGATTGGTGATAATCATCGGCGATATTTTATCATGCAGGCTGCGGAAATGGAAATCCTTTGCTATGCCGATCACCATCCCGGTATCACCCTGGAACCTGAACGGCTGGCCGATAACCGGTTTGGGTATATTCAATTGTTTGATCGCGGTTTCGTTAAGCACTACATTGTGCCTGTCGGCTTTTGCGGGGCCAAACCAATGGCCTTCTACTAGTTTTAAGTGCATCAGTTTAGGAAAATCGCCATCCACATTCAATACACAAAATGATGGTTTGAAATCCTTAGGCCTACCCGTCCAGTCAAAATTGCCTGATGACATGCTTTGATCGTTATAAAAAGCTTCGGTATTGGATATAGCTACATCACTTATAGCGCTTTGCTGTTGTAGCTGATCCTTTATAGTGCTCATGGTAGCCGCGCTTTTTTTAAAGTCGAAAGTCAAGGTACTCCAGGGCACTGTTATCTCAAAAACCCGAGACTTATCGTAGCCGAGATCAATTTTTTCCATATATCTCAGCTGACGATAGATAACCATTGTGCCGATAATGAGGACCACGGTAATGGTGAACTGCAATACCACTAGTCCCCGGCGTAGGCCTGCATCTTTTAAATTCAATACATTTTTGCCCCTGAATATATTTAAGGGTTTAAATGATGACAACAAAACAGCCGGATAAATACCGTTAACAACAAAACAAATCAGCAGCGTACCGATAAGAATAAGCCAGGTATTAACAGATGCAAACGGCACGATAAAGTTTTTATCGGTTACCGAGTTGAACCACGGCAAGCATAACTGTACAATAAGCACTGCGAAAGCCAGCGCGAACACACTTAGTAACAATGATTCGGACATAAACTGGCTGAACAATTGCCAGCGGGCAGCTCCTACTATTTTACGCATGCTCACTTCTTTTGAGCGCAGGCTTGCCCTGGCGGTAGAAAGGTTTACATAATTTATGCAGGCGGTGAGTACCAGTAAAATAGCCAATAATGAAAAAATCTTTACCATGGTGCGGTTGCCATGTTCAATACTGGAGTTTTGCAGGCCGGTTTCAAAGTGCATGCTCTTTAATGGAACCAGGCTTGCCGTAGAACCGCCACCATCCGGGTTTTTATTCTTTTTGACAATCTGGTCAAGCGAGGCTGCTACTTTTTTAAGGTTTGCACCGGGCTGTATTTTCAGAAAAGTTATGTAATCGTATTCGCCCCAGTCATTTGTTTGTTTCTTTTCCTGGGGATTAGCCAGTTTCGCGGCAAGTGGTATCAGAAAATCATACTGAAAGCTCGAATTGGCCGGGTTATCTTTTACAACAGCCTGCACCTGGTAGTTTACGGTGTCTATTTTCAATATCTGCCCCACAGCTTCCCGGTTGCCGAAGTATCTTTTCGCGGTGGATTCAGTAACGATGAGGCTAAAGGGATCTTTTAAAAAACTACCGGGTGTACCATCCACAAAATCATAATGAAAAAAGTTAAACCATTGCCCGTCCACATAAGCGCATTTCTTTTCGCTGGTCAGCTGACCGTGGTAATGGATATTCATAGGCCTATAGCCAAGCGGCTGTAAACGTGTATAATTTATCACAGCCGGGTTTTGCTTTTGTGCAAAATCGCCTAATAAATAGGGCGAATTCTCCCAAACCCATTCCTCGCTTTTGGTAATTTGAAGCGTATTATTGATAAAATAAATATTGTCTGCATCCTTATGGTAGGCATCAAAAGTAAGTTCATTTTGCACCCACAGCATAATCAGCACAGCGGCAGCCATACCAATGCTAAGGCCTGCAATATTTATAAAACTGATCCTGCGGTGCAGCCACATGTTGCGCCAGGCAATTTTGAAATAGTTTTTTATCATCTTATTCGTTCATTTGTTCACTGGTTCATTTGTTCATTGGTAGAAACGTTCACTAGCTCATTAGTTCATTTGTACACGTGGCCCATTGAAGCGGCACCAATGAACAGTGAACAAATGAACCAATGAACATTTACTCATTCTGAGCGAAGGCTCTTCACCGGGTTCATTAACGCCGCCTTTACCGACTGAAACCCGATGGTTGCAAAAGCGATGAAAACAGCCATAGCTCCTGCTGCTAAAAACACCCACCATTCAATACCGATGCGATAGGCATAGCTTTGCAGCCACTTATTCATAGCGAACCAGGCTATCGGGCTGGCAACTACTATGGCTATAAATACCAGTTTGATGAAATCGATAGCAAGCAACCTTATTATGCCGTTTACACTGGCGCCAAGCACTTTACGTACGCCTATTTCGCGGGTACGTACCTGGGCAGTGAATGCCGCCAAGCCTAATAAGCCGAGGCAGGAAATAAATATAGCTATTCCGGCAAAATAATCAAACAACGTTCCCTGTTGCTGTTCGCCCTTGTATAAGTTATTAAACCTGTCATCGAGGAAGGTGTAACCGAAAGGCGATTCGCCGTTATATTGTTTAAACACACGTTGTGCGGCGGCTATTGCTTTTGGCGCATCGCGACCTGTTGTTTTTATATACATGGTTTGCATGTATTGCGGTGCATAATAAAATACCGACGGTGCGATCTTTTCCTTCATCGATGCAAAATGGAAATCCTTCACCACGCCTACTATGGTCCCTTTATATTTCCACATCCTGAATGATTTACCAACAGGATCTTTGAGGCCGAGCTGTTTTATTGCGGTTTCATTCAGGATAAGGTGCGTGCTGTCATTTACAGCCCCGGTAAAGCCCGTGCCGGCAACCATTTTCATCTTAAAGAATGATAAAAAATCTTTATCGACAGTCATCGGGTGAACGATAAATGTCTGGCCCGGTAGCTTACCGTCCCAGTCAGTATCGCCGGATATGCCGCCTATCTGCACAATATTCTGATTTGAGCGGGTAACCCCTAATACGCCGGACTGTTTCAGTAATTCATCTTTAACTGCCTGATAATGCGGCGACATATCACGCATCCAGAATGAAAAAACATGGCTTTTATCGTACCCCAATTGTTTTGAGCGGATGTAGCGCAATTGCCCGGTAATAACTATTGTACCGATAATTAAAATGATAGAAAATGAGAATTGTGTAACTACCAATATTTTTCGGAAAAGCACGTCGCCAATGCCTGCCGATATTTTGCCTTTTAAGGCTTTTAATGGCTCGAAAGACGACAACAATATCGCCGGATAAATGCTTGAAAGTACAAGCGTGCCTAAAATGGTAAAGGCAATAATCGTCCACACATGCGGGTCGCCGATATTGAAGGTTAATTGTTTGCCTGATATTTGGTTAAACAAGGGCATCAATACATAAACCAGTCCAAGCGATAAAATGGCTGCCAGCATAAATAATAAAGCCGTTTCGATTATAAATTGAAGAAACAAGTGTGTTTTTGCCGCGCCTACTATTTTGCGCATACTGATCTCCTTTGCGCGCAACATGGACCGGGCCGTAGACAGGTTCACATAGTTGATGCATGCAATAACCAATATCAGTAAGGCCACAATAGTAAATATTCGCACCGTGGATATACCCTTATCGGTAAGGTCGGCATTGTAGAGGTGCATTTTTGCCAGTGGGAGCAACAGGTAATCGGCATCGGTATCAGAAGCCCGGTGACTGATATGTATCTTGAATAATTTGGCCGAAAGTGCTTTTAACGAAGTGCCA
>Ga0302309_10000240_pt1 | contig 71951 bp, 62 predicted proteins | sample III_Palsa_N1_1_FD_200453 | JGI IMG/M metagenome (GOLD analysis project Ga0302309, IMG submission 200453) | Peat permafrost microbial communities from Stordalen Mire near Abisko, Sweden - III_Palsa_N1_1 | ecosystem: Environmental > Terrestrial > Soil > Palsa > Peat permafrost | place: Sweden...
CTTTTTCCAGCACGTCTTTTTCGTCGGCGCTCAGGTTCTTACCGGCGCGGTTCTCGTAAAAGGTCAGCATGGACATCGCGCTTTGAAACGGTGACGACTTTCTCCGTTCGCTGGTTTCAGCGGAATGTTTTACCGAAGCGGCGATCTTATCTGGGTCGCCTGATTTGAAGATATCTTTTTCAAGGTCCATCGCGTCGCTGTGTTCAGTTACATCTGCGGACCATTTCTTTTTTGTTGCCATAGTTCCTGGATTATTTCATGCTGTCGTGGATCTTTTGGATCGCATCAAGGTGCATTTTGAGGGTTGGTAATGTTTTTACAGCAAATGCTTTCAGGTCGGGATCCTTAACGTTTTTAGCAGCATCCTCAAATTCTTTGATGTCTTCCTTGTGGTCATCGATCATATTGCTCACATAAGCTTTATCGAAGTCTGCACCGGACTTAGCAGACAAGTCGCTCTTGACTTTTTGTTCCTTGCTATCAATGGAATCTGGTAAGGTGATGCCTTTGGATTTAGCCAGCGCTTTCATTTCATCATTAGCCTTGCTGTGATCTTTGACCATCATGCTGCCGAAATCCTTTACCTTCGCATTTCCTGCTTTCTCCTGCGCGAGCGCGCCGAGTTCAACTTCGGCCATACCGCCATTGGCTGCCGCTACGGCGAATTTTGCATCGTCTTTATCTACAGCTGATGCTGAGGAATCTTTTTTGGCCGTATCGGCTTTGGCTGTGTTGGCGCTGTCCGCGCTTGCTTTGCTGTCCTTGTTACCGCCACAAGCCTGTACCAAACAGGCGACGCCTGCGATCAGTCCGATATACATTAGTTTTTTCATGGTGTGTGTTTTTTAATTTTTTTATTATTAATCTATTTTTATGCCAAGTATTTCCAGCGTTCTTTCATCGCGCCGCCCATTATAGAACTTATCAAGTACCTGCGCGAAAACCGGGAAGGTTGCGGGCACCGCATCGAAAAGCGTCATGCATGATCTCAGTTTAAGGTCGTCCGGACTACCAAAAATGACGTGCGGATCATTGGTTTCCAACTCCAGTAACGCCTTGCAGATCGTTGTCAGCCGCAGCCCGAGCTCTTGATCCAAAAGATATTCACCGGCCTCCTTTATATCGCTTATCGCGTAACGTCGAGAGGTTTCAGTCATTCCCAAACCTGCGATCTGCGGAAAAATATACCACATCCAGTGGCTGCGCTTGCGGCCAGCTTTAACCTCAGCCAGTGCCGTTGCATAATCTCGCTCCTGGCGGCCCTGAAACGCTCTAAATTCTGCATCATCTTATTTAACAAGCGCTTTTCCCCGGGTTATTCATATATCATATTCTTTTGTCAATTACCTTGCCATGATCCCAACAGCATTACTACCACCATTCCAGAGGAAATTCGATCTCATCAACAGAATTGACGATGAGGTGCGGCCGGTAGCCGTATTCGATCAATTGTTCCTTATCTGCGATGCCTGACAAAACCAATATGGTTTTGAAACCCATATAAATGCCACCACCAAAAACTCCGGGAAACGGGTTTGCCGTGTTAGAGCTTTTTACCTCGGAAGGCTGCTCAAGCTGCCCGGCAGCCGATGATCTGCTGGCAAAAATACAACAGGAAGAAGAGGGTAAGCCGGTTTACTTGCTGGTTTATCATGTCGACTACTGGGACAGGCAAGGCTGGAAAGACAGGTTTAGCAACCCGGATTATTCCAGGCGGCAAATGGAATATGGCCACCAGCTTAACGCACAAATCTACACGCCGCAGCTTATTTTAAACGGCGACGCTGAATTTGTGGGTTCTGACGAAGCGGCTATCCGTGAAGCAATCTACGGCGAACTGGCAACCCTTAAGACGGTGACCCTGGCTTTTCAGGCGCATCAGGATAAGGACCAGCTTACTGTGCACTACAAAACGGGACCGGTTATTAAAGGCAGTAACATCGTTTTGGCACTGGTACAAAAAAATGCCCAAACCAATGTAGCCGCCGGAGAAAACGCCGGTCATTTGCTTTCCCATGTACAGATCGTCCGGAAACTGAGAGCCGAGTCCATAAATGAATCGGGCAGCGGCGATGTTATCCTGGATTTGCCCAAAGGATTTGATAGCATTTCCTGGGAAGTGTTAGGACTAATTCAGGACAAGAGCAACGGAGCTATCAAAGCTGCTGCAAGGGCTGCTTTGTAGACGCTATTTAAATAAGTAAATCAATATTAAAAAAAAACAAAATGTCATCATTCACCCACCAAACCGCTCCTAATCAATTTATTGAAGCCGGCGGAACAAGATATACCTATCGTACATTAGGGAAAAAAGAGGGCCTGCCGCTGGTATTGTTACAACACTTCACCGGCACGCTTGATAACTGGGACCCAAAGATCACCGACGGGCTGGCCAAACATTTTCGTGTTATATTATTTGATAACAAGGGCGTCGGCGCTTCAGGCGGTGAAACGCCGGATACGATTAAGGCAATGGCCGAAGATGCGGTATGCTTTATCAACGCATTAGGGTTAAAAAAAGTCAACCTGTTAGGTTTTTCGATGGGCGGTTTTGTCGCCCAGCAAATTATCCTGAACGCGCCTGACCTGGTTAATAAGCTGATTTTAGCGGGAACGGGCCCGAAAGGCAGCAAAGACATCGCTGATATTGTTGAACCGTTAACTAAATCAGCTTCCATGAGCCCTGATGAACAAAAGCTTTTTTTGTTTTACGGATCAACATCAACCAGCAGGATTCTTGGACAAAAAGCGCTTGGGCGAATAAACAAGCGTACCGTCAATCGCGACCAGGACACCAGTCCTGAGGCGATCCAAGCACAGTTAAAATCAATTTTAGCCTGGGCGGAGCCTGACGCCGACTATTTAGGCCTGCTTAAACAAATTAAGCAGCAGGTATTCGTCGTTAACGGCAGTAATGATATTGTGGTTCCTACCATTAATTCTTACGTCCTGTTTCAAAACCTGCCGAATGCAAGGCTGAGCTTATATCCGGATTCCGGTCACGGCTCCATCTTTCAATTTCCGGCACTTTTTCTGTCAGAGGCTGTACCATTTTTAGCATCGAAGTGATAATGATCCATTAAACACAAAAATCATGAATCCACAACCCCTTTTTACGCCGTTTATTTATAAAAATCTAAGGTTGAAAAATAGATTAGTGATGCCTGCAATGACGCGTAAGCATTCGCCGGACGGCATACCTACAGACGAGGTAGCCGACTATTATTCAAGAAGAGCTGGCGACGCCGGCTTAATTATCTCAGAAGGAACGGTGATCAATCGTCCCGCTTCGAAAAACTATAGGGACATCCCTGATTTTTATGGAAATGCCCTGAACGGATGGGAAAATGTGATTGAGAAAGTTCACAGGCATAACGGGATCATGGGTCCCCAGCTCTGGCACGTTGGAGTTGTCGAACCGGACGCATCCGGTTGGCTGCCCAAAGCTCCATTTGAAGGGCCAAATACGATGACCCAGGGCGACATTGAAGCTGCCGTCAATGCGTTTGCAGATGCCGCCCTGAATGCAAAGAAGCTTGGCTTCGACTTTATCGAGCTTCATGGGGCCCACGGCTATCTGATCGACCAGTTTTTTTGGGCACGGACTAATCAGCGAAAAGATGAATATGGTGGTAAAACCCTTCGCGACCGCACCCGTTTCGCTGTGGAAGTGGTTGCTGCTGTCCGTAAAGCGGTCGGGCCCGACTTTGTTATCATCATGCGGCTATCCCAATGGAAGATACAGGATTACGAGGCCAGGCTGGCTGCAACAGCCTTAGAGATGGAATCCTGGCTGTGGCCTATGGCTATTGCAGGCGTGGATATATTTCATTGTTCGCAGCGAAGGTACTGGGAACCTGAATTTGAAGAGGAGGACCTGAATTTCGCCGGCTGGGCAAAACGAATCACCGGGACACCCACGATCACGGTCGGTTCAGTCGGCCTTTCCACCGAGTTCCTGCAAACGCTTTATCATCGCAGTGGATCTGCAAAAACAGATTTTAACGAACTGGTACGAAGGTTCAACCGGGGTGATTTTGACCTGGTAGCAGTGGGTCGTGCCTTTTTGCAGGACCCGCAATGGATAAGGAAAGTTAAAGAAGGAAGGCTGGATGAACTGCAGGATTTCAGGAAAGAGAGCCTGGACATTTTATATTAAACAGGGTAGATCCCATAATAGCGACAGCCCATTAACTAAACAACTATCTATTAAAATATTAATCCTATGAAAACGCTTATAAACATTCAGCATTTCGCCAGCAAAGCAATTGCGCTTGTAGCCTTATTGACGCTGTTGGTGTCCTGCAATACCGCCAGACTCACCTCATCCTGGTCATTGCCCGGCGCTTCGGCACACCAATATAAAAAGGTATTGGTCATTGGTATTACTGGTGCCAAGGACCGTGAAATAAGAGAAAATGTCGAAAACGCCGTAGCCAAAAAGCTTAACGAATACGGTATCAACGCCCAGACGGCCGGCAGTAAATATGGTCCGCGTACCTTTCAGGACATGAGCGATGAAGAAGCTACAAAACTGGTAAGGGATGACGGATTCGACGCGGTGCTCATCCTGGCATTACTGGATAAGAATAAGGAAGAATATTATACCTCCGGCACAATTACCCGGACGCCGTATGCCGTTGTCCGCAGCCACTGGACAAAAAATTACCGGGTATTATATTCCCGGATTTACACCCCCGGATATTATACAACCTCAACGAGTTATGAGTTGGAAGCTAATTTTTATAATGCGGGGCAGAATGAGCTGCAGTATTCCTCGCAGGTAAAATCTTTCGATCCTGGCTCTGCCGCAGCCTTATCAGCGGAATTCAGCCAGTCCGTCATTAAGGATATGGTCAAAAAGGGACTGATAATGAAATAATTAATGAAAAAACAGGTTTACGATAGGGAACCCGGATGAATGTTTAAGGTTTACTTTGGTTTAACCTAAATGTTCCTTCCGGATACCTAATCGTCTCATTTTGGAATGTAAAGTGCTGGTTGGAACGCCCAGCAGTTCGGCCGCACCCCCGTCACCGCCTATCCGGCCTTTAACCTGTTTCAATATGCTCAGGATGTAGTCCTTTTCGTTCTCATCAATGGTTTTTATGGTCATGTTTTTCAGCTCATAACTGCCATTGGAATGTTTTGGCTGATTAGGCAGATGAACTTCCCGGACAGTTTCCCCGGTAGTCAGCAAAATGCTGCGCTCTATCAGGTGTTCCAGCTCACGGATATTTCCAGGCCAGTCATAATCAATCAGTTCCTGTAAGGCCTTATTGCTGATCGTATTGATTTTCTTTCCGGCTTTTTTCGAATAGCGCGCAATGAAAAACGAGGTCAGGCCGGCAATATCCTCGCGACGGTTTCGAAGCGCCGGTAACGTGATCGGAAATATATTCAGCCGGTAATATAAATCGCTCCTGAACTTCCCTTCATTCATCAATTTGATGAGGTCACGGTTAGTTGCAGCGATGATGCGCGCATCGATATGAATCGTAGTTTTACCCCCAATGCGCTCTATTTCCTTTTCCTGTAATGCCCGCAGTAGTTTTGCCTGCAAATCCAACGACATTTCGCCAATTTCGTCAAGAAAAAGGGTCCCTTTATTGGCCAATTCAAATTTGCCGATCCTGCGTTCAAAAGCACCGGTAAAACTGCCTCGTTCATGACCAAACAATTCACTTTCTATCAAATGCGGGGGCAGTGCAGCGCAATTGATCTTTATCATCAGGTTGCTTTTTCGGGGTGATGAATTATGAATCGCCCTTGCGATCAGCTCTTTTCCGGTTCCCGTTTCGCCAAGCAGCAACACCGTGCTGTCCGTATAAGCGACCTGTTTGACCAGTTGAAACACTTTTTTGATGTTTGCCCCGTCGCCAATGATTTCCGCGTGGTTTTGGGAGGTTTCAATTTCCTCAATTAAATACGTTTTTTCCTCTTCCAGCTGCTGCTTGTAATTGTTGATTTCTGCCAGCTGATCAAGCACTTTTTCATTAGCCAAAATATTTGCAACTGCCACCGACAATTGGGCGCAAATACCCTTTAACAAATTAACTTTTAAATTATTCAATGCATTCGCATCCATGTTGAAAAACACGCAACCAATATCGTTTCCCGCAGCCCTGAGGGCCAGGCATAGCAATTGCTCAAAGCCGGCGTATTGCCAGAATTTTACATATTCCGGCGGATCAGGTTCTCCGGCAAGCTCGCTTATATTCAAAATGATAGGTTCATCAGATGCCATTACACTGCTGAAAGCCTGGTCATTAATATCAAACTTTAACTTGATGATTTCCTCAAAGTCGATCTGACCCATAACAGCCTCGCCAAGGTCCATCATAAAAGCGCTATGCGTTGTCCGGTCTTCATTGATCTTAACGATGCCGAATTGACTGATTGAAAATATCTCTTTTATCCTGTTATTTACGACCTGGAATAAATCGCTCCTGTTTTTTAAAGAGGCGATATCATTGCTTAATGAAAGCAGTATCGTTTTTTCTTCTTCCCTTTTTGCAATTTCCTCATCTGCCAGGATATTGGAAACAGCTACTGCTAACTGCGCACAAACTCCTTTAAGCAGATTGTTTTTTGAACGATCCAGCGTATTGGCATCTACATTAAAGAATATGCACCCGATACCTTTAGTACCCACTTTAAATGATAAACACAGGAATTGTTTAAATTCCCAATATTCGGTATAAACCGAAGCACCGGATTCTTCTACCAGTTCATCAATATCAAGGATAACCGGCTCGTCGGAAGCCATAACCTCAGTAATGGCTTTATCGGTTATCTTATATTTTAAACCGGATAATTTAAAACATTCGTCCGGATTGGAAATGGAAGGTCCCAGGTCGATCATAAAAACGCTATGGGTAAGCCCGTCCTCGTCTATAGTAGTAATACCAAACTGCTTAACTGAGAATAAATCCTTGATGCTATTATTCACCACCCGGAACAGGTCCTCCCTGTTATCAAGCGAGGCGATCTCATGACTTAATGAAAGCAGGATGGATTTTTCCGATTCCCTTTGTGCAATTTCTTCATTGGCCAAGACATTCACTACTTTCATGGCCAACTGGGCGCAGACGCCTTTTAACAAATTGTTTTTTAGGATAAATGGTTCGTTGTTGTCAATAAATATATAGATCAAAGCGATGTTCCTGCCGCCTGCCCGTAAGGCAATACCCAGGACATGACGGATACCCAGGTCTTTCCACCAACCTACGTAGGCCGGAGTCCCCGGCTGTTGTAGCCATTCGTTAACATCAATCAGCACCGGATCATTGGAATCCATGACACTGCGGAATAAACGGTCAGTAACCGGGTAGTGCGCACTCGTAATGGCAATAAAATCTTCATGGCTGGTCGTAACATCCTCGTAATCCAGCATAAATGCACCATAAGTAGCACCATTAGGATGGACATGGGCTATCCCGTACTCTTTAATGCCAAACAAGGTTTTAAACCGTTCATTGACGATGGCAAACAGATCCTTCCTGGTTCTGATGGAAGCAATTTCATCGCTTATGGAAAGTAATATGGATTTTTCTTCCTCTCTTTTTTCAATTTCTTCAGCAGCCAGGATATTGGAAATTGCTACGGCTAGTTGCGCGCAAACACCCTTCAATAAGGAACTTTCCACATCAATCGCCGGAATTTCTAAAAAATGAAAACTGGCCGCTCCGATCACCTTGCCGCCTACACGAAGCGGAACGGATAAAACCTGCTGGATACCCTTACTCCTGCAAAATTCAACGAGGGTGAGCATGCTGTTATCCCTGGCGAGTTCATTTATCCTGAGTAGAATAGCGCCCGGCGAATTAATAATCATGCTATAGACAGGATCAGTAACGCTTAACCTTTTTGACATCACGTTTTTATAGTCCGGGTTATTCTCTAAATCGTACTTGCTATCCACATTGAATACGCCATAGGTTTCCCGGTCCTCGTGTATGTAAGTAATTGCAAAGCCGTCGAAAGTAAATATCTTCTTTAACTGGGCAATTACTACTTCAAAGAAATCGTTCCTGTTTTTGAGGCCGGCAATTTTATTGCTTAAGTCGAGGAGGATCGCTTTTTCCTCTTCTCGTTTGGCAATGTTCTCATAGGCCAGCAAATTGGCAATTTTCATGGCAAGCTGCGCACAAACCCCTTTTAGTAAAGTACTTTTAATATGAGCGGTTTCATTAGTGTGCAAGTGCAAAAAAGCACAGCCAATTGGCGCTCCGCCTACCCGCAATCCCGCGCCTAACACCCATTTCAAACCTGCACTCTTCCAAAATTCGACAACCGCCGGAATTTCAGGTTGCAAGGCAAGCTCATCAACATTAAATAAAACCGGCTCATCTGAATTCATAATACGGCTAAAAACGCGGTCACTGACAAAATGCTGATCAGCAAGGAGTTTCTTATAGCCGGGAAGTTTTTTTGTGAGTTCCGTATGGTCCGAAATGAAAGAGCTGTAAGTGACCCGGTCGGCATTTATTTGCGCTATCCCAAAATATTTAACGGAAAACAACCCTTTGATCTTCGTATCGACAACGGCAAATAAGTCCTTCCTGTTTCTTATCGACGCGATGTCGTTGCTTAATCCAAGCAATATTGCTTTTTCCTCTTCCCTGCTGGTGATATCTTCATTGGCAATGATATTAGCGGTCGCTATTGATATTTGAAAGGATATTCTTTTGAGCAGTTCAAGATCTTCCTGCCTCAAAGAATTTTTCCGTTCTGAAAGCAGGATCAGAAAGCCTATTAACTGGTTTCCCTCAACTAATTTTATACTGACAAATTCCTTAATGCCGGTGTTGCCTATAAAAGAAACTTCATCCATTCCTGCTGCTAACATGGCTTCGACATTGTGAACCACGGGAAGCGCCGGGTCTTCTATGCTGTCATCATCAATTGGATATTCAAATGAGAAATGGTCCTTAAATGCAGTATCGGCTGACCGGGCTTCCTCGACATGAGCAATATAGGCTTTGGCCGTTTTTGTTTGCCTGTAATACCGCAGGATAAAACTATCGTCGAAATGAATATGCGCTTTAATAGTATGACGGATAAGATGCAACAAATCCTCTTTGCCACGAATCCTGGCAATTTCATTGCTTATAGAAAGCAGTATTTCATTTTGACGGTCTTTTTTGTTCAGCGCATCCATGGCTGAAATATTGACGACAACGATAGAGATATAATCAGCGATTTCAGCAATGAGTTTTTGATGTTGTTCATTAAAGAAATTCCCGGATTCTGCCCATAAGGTAATTATCCCGACAATTTTACCGGCATTGTAGAGCGAAAAAGAAAGTGTTTCAACCAGCCCGGTGGCTATGGAAAGTTCCATATACGCGGGAGGGTTTGGAAATCTGGTGATATCAACTGTTACCGGCAGCTTAGCGTTTAGTATCTTATCAATGAAGCCGTCATGTATCGGGAAACTTGAATTTACGATGCGATAATAGTCCGGGTGCTTAGTACGGTTCTCACCGCCAACCCGGAGTACCGGATCTAACAGCTCATTCTTTTCATCAAGAAAACATATAAAAATATCATCGGTTCCAAACAGTAATTTAAGCTTGGGGTGTATGAGTGTTAAGATGTCTTTTTTGTTTCTGACAGCGGCGATGTCCTTGCTCAGGGAAAGCAGGATCTCTTTTACAGCCGGGTCTTCCTTCGGGTGTGTAAAATCATTTTCCTGTTTGCCGGGATTTTCTTTTTCTTTTAATGTCTGCGGCTCATTTAACATTTCTTTCGATTCCTGATCTTGCAAATGGTAATTAATAAAGATACGGTTAAATTCAACTATTTAATTCAAATATCCGTGTCAAATTACTGAAAAACAAATAATTACCCTCTTTTAATTCACGGCCGGCTTACAATCGGACTCTCCGGAACCGTGAATATCTAATAGCACAGTTAGGCGATATATCGCCGCTTTATATCGCATATTTTTCTCATAATAATCTAATAATCAATGTTTTAATTAGTGGCACTATGTTTGAAATCAACAGGCGGCAAGAAGTGCATTTCAACTGATGATTTCACGAATTCCTGAATAATGTAAAACCAAATCTGTTTATCTAACAGCGCATTGGCATCAGAAAAATGATGGCCGCGAATGAGCTGTTACAAAAAAAGTAGAATGGAAAATCAAAACGATAAATTGGAAATACCAAATAACTATAAGCCGGTACAAAATGGCAACAGCGGAAATGCTGTTTTGCCGCAGTTCTTTTCAAGCGAGGATTTGGCCGCTGTGAATGAAACCTTAACGCAGTTCAAAAACTTTTTTAAGCAAAACGGCGTGTATACCTTAAACGACCTTATTTCAAAAATAGCAGCTCCTAAACGTAAAAGGAGCTTCCTGGTTTTCAAGCATCAGCGGTACGTCACCATACCCATTGAAAATATTGCATTTTTTTACCTCAGGAATGAGTGCGCTATTTTAACCTGCTTTAGCGGCGTAGAATATTCGGTGAACTATTCATTGGATCAAATCCAAAACCTTTTAGATGAAAAACATTTCTTCCGGTTAAACCGCCAGTATCTGATTAATTTTAATGCGATTAAAGAAGTTGAACACTATTTCAACCGGAAATTATTTGTACGCCTTACCATACCTGTGGAGGAAAAAATGCTGGTTTCCAAAGAAAAATCCAGCAATTTCCTACAATGGCTTGAAGAACGGTAAAGACAAATTACAAGCCAGACTTCAGCTTTTGGGATGGTTATCGTTCACCGCAAAGATTTCATCTCATCATTTGATCTGTTGGCTGAGCAAATTCAATTTCTTCAAAAAAATTTATGAATAACGAGATCATTACACTTTTGGCAAATCTTACCTTAGCACTGGTATTCCTGGTTGCCTTCATATTTGCTGTCATCGTATTTCGCGCTAATGTCCGTGACCGGCGCGATTACCTTACTTTAGCTATTTTACGACGTTTCCAAACGCGTGAATTTGCGGAATTGATGCATTACATTGCCAACACTAAGATTCCCGTGACCCTGGAAGAATTCCGGTTAGTGCCCGTTCAAGACCAGGTGTTCTTTAGTCATTTTGCACAGGAAATGGAATCACTTGGAATGCTTGTCGCGGAGCAGGTCATCGACATTGATCTCGTTAATAAATCGGTTGGTTCGCTTATCACAAGCTCCTGGGGAAAATGCAGCCAGTTATTTCTGGACACCCGTAAAAAAGATCCCGGTCCGTTTCCGGGTAAATATTTCCAGTGGCTCGCCGAACGGATCAATGCGCAAACGCAAATAAGCCCGCAACAGCCACTTCACCGTGTTCAGGCAGGATTTATCAGTGACTGTTAGCAGGTCTGTGCAACAGGCAAGTCTCAGATGGTTATTTTACGCCCGGTGAAATGGGTCCACTGGCCATATATCCGGTGATTGTGCACCGTCAGGCACGATTGATAAAGGTTACAGGTTCTTCCGATATGATAAGGTATACCGTATAAGACATCGCCTATCAGCAGATTATAGTCACTGTTGATCTTTATGAGCATATGTTCTTCACTTTGGCTGATGATTTCCACGCCGGGAACATTCAGAAAACAAACCCTTCGATTTAAAACATCTTCTGAAGATATTCCCTTGTAGCCCAGGTCAAGGCAAAAAGTATCCCCGCCGGGCTTTGAAATAACCCTGGTAATAATCAGCATGGCAGCATTGAACGGCAATTCAGCATATCGTTCCTGATAAGACTGATCCCAATAGATAAAAGTACCGGGGCTGCATTCCGCATCCAGATCGCCCGCATGTATTTTTAAGGTAGGCGTGCTCCCGGTATTGAGAGGAAGCCGTGTTAAGCCGTTCTTAACAATTTGATTGTTCAGCTGTTCAACCATTGCAGTACCCTGCATGCACTCTAAGTTCCGCGATTCATAATCTATTTCGGTTATATGCCCGTCATAGGCGTGCAGTCCAGCCAGTTTAATCCCGGCCATGCTTACTGTCGCCTTGTAAAGTTCAAAGGCACTCGACGGGGCAATACCTGTTCTGTTCATACCTACGTTCAGGTCGATGTAAACAGGAATAACTATATTTTTTTTCATGGCGGCAGCGGCGATTTCGCTGGCTGTTTCGTAGTTATCCACTAAACAGGAAAAATGTGTAACCGGATAATTCGTGACCAGATTTGCAAACCGCTCTATTTTCGGGCCAACCGGCTGATAGGCAAGCAGCACATCAGGCGCACCCGTCAACGCGAGCATTTCCGCTTCTGCAACGGTAGCGCACTTGAATTTAAAGATTCCTGCTTCAATCATTAATGACATAGCCTGCATACACTTATTGGTCTTCACATGCGGCCGCAGGCGGTCTAAATCCGGTATTATTTGTTTTAATGCACGAATATTAGCCTTCACCCGTTCCGGGTAAACAGCCAGGAACGGGGTATCTACGGCATCCACATTCTGTATGGCAAACCAATTATTTTTCATGATTGAAATTGCTTTTTCATCCATTTGAACCGTGTTAATTTATCCGGTAAGCACATTAAACCAAACAATTAGGTGTTTCAATCTCCGAGACGGTCAGCTTCCATAATAGCCTCAGCGAAGGCCCGCGGAGCTTCCTGGGGCAGGTTATGTCCGATGCCACCTTTAACTGTGTGATGCGCGTATTTGTTTTTAAATTTTGTGGCATAGGACGCCGGATCTGGATGTGGCGCACCGTTGGCGTCCCCTTCCAACGTGATCGTTGGAACCGTGATAAAAGGGCCGGCTGCCAGCTTTTTTTCGAAGCTATCATATTTCGATTCCCCTTTCGCCAGGCCCAGGCGCCACCTGTAATTATGGATTACGATGTCCACATGATCAGGGTTATCAAAAGCAACTGCAGAACGCTCAAAAGTGGAATCATCAAACTGCCATTCGGGAGAGGCTGTATGCCAGATGAGTTTTGCAAAATCGAGCCGGTTGGCATCGTAGCCGAAACGCCCGCGCGCAGTCGCAAAATAATATTGATACCACCAGGATTGCTCGGCTTTTGGCGGCAGCGGCGCTATATTCGCCTGCTGGCTGCCAATCAGGTAACCGCTTACCGAAACCAGTGCCTTGCAGCGTTCCGGCCACAGCGCTGCGATGATATTAGCAGCACGTGCGCCCCAGTCAAACCCGCCTATGATTGCCTTTTTTAAATTTAACGCATCCATCAGGTCGATAATATCTGCGGAGACTACCGATTGCTGGCCATTACGAAATGTTTTTTCTGAAAGAAATCGGGTCGTTCCAAAACCACGGAGATAAGGGATAATCACCCGGTATCCTTTGGCTGCCAATAAAGGAGCCGCGTCAGCAAAGCTGTGAATATCGTAGGGCCAACCGTGCAGTAAAATTACCGGGGAGCCGGCAGCAGGGCCAACTTCAGCATAGCCGACATTCAGCAATCCTGCTTTGACCTGTTTGATGGTGCCCAACGGCTCAGCATTTGCTTTAAATGGTATACGTCCGGTTGATCTTTTTCTTGCCGGTGCGGCGCTTGCTGGACCAATCATCGCAAATGGTCCCGCAGCCACCATGATCGCAGCTGCACTCAAAAAGTGGCGGCGGTCAATTGTGAATTTTTCTGACATTATAATTGGCATAAATTTTAAAAGCCTGCCCAAAATATGGGCAGGCCGGTTTGGTTAATGAAACTCTTAGACCAGGTTAATCTCTACATTGATATTTCCACGTGTAGCTTTGGAATACGGACAGGTCTGGTGACCTGCATTCGCCAATGCCTGGGCAACTTCGCGATCCAAACCCGGTAAGCTAATATTAAGCCGGGCCTGAAGCGTATAGGCATCGCCGGTTAAGCACAGGTCTACTTCAATGTCAATAGCCACTTCTTCCGGGAAGTTTATCTTCATCTTTCCGGCTGCAATTTTCATTGCCCCGATAAAACAGGCCGACCAGCCTGCACCAAACAATTGTTCCGGATTGGTTCCGCTGCCGGTTGTTCCGGGAACCGAAAGCTTTATATCCAGACGCCCATCGGAACTTTGGGAAGAACCGCCATCGCGGCCACCTGTAGTGTGATCTTTAGCTGTGTAAAGCACTTTTTTGATTTCGTTATTTTCCATTTTTTTAATTATTTAATTATTGCATCAAAAATACCTTCAGAAGAGGCCGCGATCCATGGCCAAACCCGCGAAGCGGACAATGATTACCTTGATGCGGTCTTTTATTAAACTCAAAATTTGCGATAAACTTTCGGTGTGCACTTATTGTCCGGATTAAAAATGATTCAAACCTGATTTTTCTTTAATAAAAGGATGACAATATCAATCAGACAAGCAATGGGATATTTTGGCCCACAAGCTGACAGCGGTATCGGACCTGAATATTTTCAAAGAGGTCATTAGTATCCCTTTGACATCATTTTCAATGGAGCTGATAGCGTAAATAATATGATTATCCCTCAATTTACGTTTGCCTGAAAAATGATAGGTTTCCATTACCTGCAGTTCCTCAAGGCTGATAAATTCGTTATGCTGAATGCACAGCATCCGTCCGTTCAGGATAATAAAATCCAGGCCATATCCCCGTTTATGCAGATCAATGATCGTTTCGGCTTTTGTCGCATAGTTTGCCATCGTCAAATGATTTAAGGAATTTGGATTTCAAACAACAGGAATCAGCAACCCGAAAAACCATATTGCGCCCCGGGCTGCTGAACTGTCTTATTTTAAAGAGAACGCGTAAGCTACCCGTAGCCCAAAACTATTCACCTTGCTGTTATCATTAAAGCTCGCTGAACCCTGGTAATTTACACCTGCATCAATCAATCCTTTGTCGCTCAACGGAAACTGGTAACCGATTTGAGGCGCGTAAATGAAAGCAGCGGTTTTGTCGTAAGACCCTGCTGTTTTATTCAGCACAAATGCAGCGCCTGCTTCTCCCTGGATATAAAGGCTACTCACGGGGAAAAATTTCAAGCCCGCTTTCAGAGGTATCAAATGGAGGTCAGCTGCGGAAAGGGTGGTGCCATTAATATTATCCTTCCCGAAGTAATTCTGGTATCCAGCATTGATCACCGCATAAACCTGGCTTGTTAAAGGGATATCTGCCTGTAAAGATCCGCCAAGATTCCATTTATAGGCGCTTTTAAAGCTGCCCGTAGTAATACCGGATTCTACACCAGCGCTATAGATTATCTTGTTAGAATTACCGGGAGAATTACTTTCTGTTGAGGTGGTTTGCGCATTTGCAGCGAACTTCGTGCCCAAAGCAATTGCTAAAAGGACTGCGATTTTGATGGAATTTTTCATTTGCTTTTATAAAATTAAATTTCTGTTAGTTATTTGTAGATAATGTAAAGGACCTGGAGGGCATAGATGTACACCGAAAACAGGCGGCCTTTCAGCCATGCTATTGTTGTCTCCTTAATTTTGATGCTAAAAATGCCCTTCCTGGTCATTGAGTGGTATTGAAAAACGAAACACTGCTCCTGATCCGGGCGAGCTTTCCACCCATACTTTTCCACGATGAAGCCGGACAATCTCTTTGACCAAATAGAGTCCGATGCCGGAGCCTTTCTTGCTTTTAACTTCATCGCTTTCAGCTCTGTAATACCTGCTGAATAATTTATGCTGATCATCCGGGCTGATACCCATTCCGCTATCCTGAACTGAAACCGTGATGTGGTTGATTTCCAGTTCGCTGCAGATGTTAATCGCGCTTTTTTCAGGGGAGTATTTAATTGCGTTGGATAGCAGATTATGAATCGCCTGCTTAATTTTCCCCCGGTCCGCATACACCAGCTGGACCTCTCCTTTTTTCACCTTAATGATATGCTTTTCGGCTCCAGTGCCAAATCCCGCAATAACCTCGCTGATCAAAGCCCCCATATCAAAGCATTTGGTCTGTAGCTTTTTCGCCCCTGCGGTAATTAACGACATATCCAGCATGTTATCAAGGATCAGGATCATCTCATTAACCTGCCTGTCCGCTTTCTTCAGCAGATCGGCCGCAGGCAGGTTATTGGATTTTTTAGCAATATTCTGGACCATCTGCACGTATAATTTGATCGTGGAAAGCGGCGTTTTTAATTCATGACTGACCATGGCCAGCAAATCATCATTTACCAGTGCTGTTTGTTTTACCGCTGTTATGTCCATTACGGAATGATTAAGAATACTTAATTAAGGGATAGTTGATGTTAAATTGAGGGCATACCAGTACACCCTCAATTGGGAAATGTTAACGCAATGATTTAAACGCAGCGCGCACCTCTTCCGCAAAAAGCTGTGGCTGTTCCCATTGCGCAAAATGACCACCATTGTTTACCTCATGGAAATAGATAAGGTGAGGATAGGCGCGCTCGGCCCAGCTTTTTGGTGCCTGGTAGATTTCCCCGGGGAATACAGTCACAGCAACCGGAATAGAAATCTCTCTGGTCTTTTGTTCCACCACATTGAAGTTATTTGTGTTGTTTTCCCAATAAAGCCTGGCAGATGATGCACCAGTATTGGTGAGCCAATAAAGGGTGATATCATCCAGCATCTCATCTTTCGTCAATACTTTTTCCGCGTTACCGCCGCTGTACGTCCAGTCATTAAATTTATCTAAGAAAAAGGAAGCAAGGCCTACCGGCGAATCTGCTAAGCCATAACCCACTGTTTGCGGGCGGGTTACCATGAACGCGGCATAACCTCCGCCTTTGGTATATAAATTATTAAGCGATTCATAGGCTGCTTTTTCCTTAACCGACAGTCCGGCTGGTGCCGGGTCACCATCCTTTAATGCCTTGGCAATATCAGCTGGTACGGTTGCAGGCATATTGATATGGATACCTACCAGGCCCGCAGGGTTCTGACGAGCCATCGCGTCGGTTATTACCGAACCCCAGTCGCCACCCTGGGCGACATAATGCGTGTAACCCAACCTTTTCATTAATACGGTAAAGGCACGGGCCATGCGGTCAGGACCCCAGCCGGTACCCTTTGGTTTTTCAGAAAATCCGTAGCCCGGCATGGAAGGGATCACGACGTCAAAAGCGTCTTCCGCACGGCCGCCATAAGCTTCAGGATTGGTAAGCGGGCCAATAGTCTTTATCAATTCGAAGATTGATCCCGGCCAGCCATGCGTGATAATCAGCGGTAGCGCTTTGGGGTTCTTCGACCGAACATGGATGAACTGGATATCCAGTCCGTCTATCTTGGTGATGAACATCGGCAGGGCGTTTAATTTTGCTTCGGTTTTACGCCAGCTATAGCCGTTTCCCCAGTACTTAACAAGCTTTTGTATTTGGGCTAGGTTTACGCCCTGGGAACGGTCAGTGACAGTTTCCTTATCAGGCCACCTGGTTGCCAATATACGGCGGCGTAAATCTGACAATGCCGCTTCGGGAACGTGGACATGGAAGGGGCGGATTTTTTCTGATCCTGAGATACTTTTTGCATGGGTTGTCTGTGCAGAACCGGGTGCTGCGAACAGGACAAGTGTTCCAAGAATGCCGGTAAAAATAGTACCGGTGCGCGTACGTTTGTTGTTAATCATTGCTTTTAATTTTAATATTACTTTTATTGATTACTCAAAAGTATCCGTGATGCCTGTTTAATATATCCATTAGCGCCTTCAAGCGGACTATCCCGCTGTGGAAGTAGTCATTTTGGGCCGGGAAATTTTAAATTAAAAAAGAGTTCAGGAATTAGGGAACCATCGCCGCCTGTGCTGTAGATAAATTTAATCCACGCAGCGCTATCTCCAGGACTACCGCTTGCATGATCAAGATATATATGTGTTATGAAATAAATGTGCGTATGCCTTTTCCTCGCCAAAATAGTTTAGCCCTGGATTGGAACAAGCACAAGCCACATCGCGCCGGTTCAGTTTGCACTCCGTTGTTGCAGTATATGCTTGAAAATCAATGTATCAGGCCTTTAAAAAATTCAAAGGCAATGATTTTCACCGGCACAGGCTTGGAGATCTTTTTGAAAATTTGGAATGAGAATTTGAATTAGAACTTTTTTTGATTCATAGATTAACCACCTATTATCATGTTGTTTGCATTTGTTTATGAATAAGCAAATGCTCACCTTCCTGCTATCATCACAGGCTCTATGCGTTCTAATTGGCCCGTTAATATTGGCGAACCCTTTACTTTCATCTAATAATAAGGACGGTCAAAACCGTTCAGGATAACGGTTAACTGATAGCAAAAAGTCTGCGTTAAGGAAACTAAACATTTTCTTCAGTACGGTAAGCTTATTCCAAAGTGGAAATCATTGCTTTATTGGAATTTAAACGGGGCATATTTACCTTTTATCTCCTCGGTTAGCCCAGTCCGATATGTTCCCTTCTTATGCCGAGCCTTTTCATTTTTGAACTTAGCGTACTGGGGGGCACTCCCAAAATTTGTGCTGCGTTCCCGTTCCCGTTGATCCGCCCGCCACATATTCTTAAGGTGTTCAGAATGTGTTCACGCTCATTTTCGTCGATTGTTTTATGGATAAATGACGGATCATCGTTCCCGGCCGGGGATGCGTCTGATCTTGATACCGGCAATACAATACTTTTCAGGGTATCGCCGGAAGTCATCAGGATACTGCGTTCAATTAGATGTTCAAGTTCGCGGATATTTCCTGGCCAGCTGTAAGCTCTAAGTTCCTGAAGGAGCTTATTACTGAGCCCGTTAATGTTTTTACCTGCCTTTTTAGAAAACCGGTGAATAAAATGGGAAGCCAGCAGCGGGATATCCTCTGGCCTGTTTCGCAGCGCCGGCAGCGATATCGGAAAAATATTCAGCCGGTAATAAAGGTCGCTTCTGAAGCGGCCTTCAGACATCTCCTTTTCAAGGTCACGATTTGTGGCTGCTATGATACGCACGTCTACCTTAATAGCTGCGTTTCCCCCGATCCGTTCAATCTCTTTCTCCTGAAGCGCCCTGAGTAGTTTTACCTGAAGCTCTAACGGCATCTCACCGATCTCATCCAGGAAAAGAGTACCGTTATTGGCCAGCTCAAATTTACCCAGGCGTCTTTCCGTTGCACCCGTAAAACTGCCTTTTTCATGCCCAAAAAGTTCCGACTCGATTAAATTGGCAGGCAAGGCCGCACAATTGACTTTAACCATTAACTTATTTTTACGGGGAGAATTGTTATGTATCGCCCGCGCGATAAGCTCTTTGCCGGTTCCTGTTTCTCCCAGGATCATTACCGTACTATTTGAAGCCGATACCTGGTTCACCAGCCGGAATATTTTTTTCATTTCCGAGCTCTCGCCAATAATTTCGGTGTAGTTATGTGTGGTGTCAAGTTCCTCCTGTAAATAGATTTTTTCTTCTTCCAGCCGGGCACGATAGCCGCTGATTTCTTCCAGCTGAAGTTTGATCTTTTCACTGGCTGAAATATTATCGATAACTATAGCGATCTGGGCACAGATTCCTTTGAAAAAATCCCGGTGCGCATAAATCTCCCTGTCTTGGTCTGTCCATATGGTCAGCAGGCCAACAAGCTGACGTCCTGAATAAACGGGGGTGAGCAAAAGTCTGCTCTGCACTGTACCATCGTAAAGTGCAAGCAATTTGGCCTCCGGCCAGTTATTATTGAGCTCCGCCATCGTAAAACTCAGCGGATCCTTCGCGAGCAATAGCTCCTTTAAGAGTGAATCGCCGACGGTCACTGGTTTGTTTATTAGTCCTTCGTCTGCTGCACGAGCGATCCAGGCGGCATCCGCATCAAATAAATAAGGGATGAAAGAGCCGTTTTCCGATCCGGACAACAATAGAATACAGTCGCTTATACTAAACAGATCTTTCAGCTGGGATTTAACGGCCCTTGCCAGACTGAGCTGGTCTCTAACCGTAATAATGGTATTACTAAAAGTAATCAGCCTGGATTTTTCTTCCCCTTTTTGCTCTGTGTCTTTATTAGCCATGACATTTTGAATGGCAACGGATAACTGACTGGCGATCCCGGAGATTAATCGCAACAGGGCCGGAGACGGCGATTCGTTATGGTCGAAGTAGATCATCCAGAAGCCATAAACATGGTCGTTTTTCTTTAACCGGACGACGATCGCCTGTTTTATACCGCATTCGAAATTGATCCGGATATAGAGCGGCAGTGTCTGCGTTGAGGCGCATCGCTCCAGGTCAAAGACCAGCGGACCGTCTGCGGCGATCGCCTTATCGAAAAAGCCGTCCTGAACGGCATGCGGATGAGTGGAGCAGTAACGAAATTCAGGGTGATCCCTGTTGATCGCATTAGGGTCCATCAGAAAACCGAAGACACTCTGACTATCTTCACTTAGCCTGGCGATCACGATGTGCCGGAATCCAATTACACTCTTCAGGTTGCTGCTGATCACATTTAACAATTCCTGGTTTGTCCTGATCCCCGCTATATGGCTGCTCAGGGAAATCAGCGTATCACGTTCAGCCTCCCTGCGGCTAATCTTCTCGTAAGATAAGATATTGGCTATTGCAGTGGACAATTGGTATGATATACCTTGTATGAGCTGTAATTCATGGTCTGAGTAATAGCCTTCCCGGGTGTTGTTAATAAACAATACCCCTATTCTGCGCTGGTCATCATGAAGAGCGATTCCTACCTTTTCCCGGATGCCGCGTGCCATTTCATTCTTTATATACCGGGGACAATTGTTTCTGCCGGCAAGCATATTCACATCCTGTTGTACAGTACCCGTACCCTCAATCACTTTACTAAAGCACTCATCTGTTACAGCAAAATATCCCTGATAAGGCTCAGGAATTTCCTCTGTCGACAGCTGATCCTCCATCGAATTCAAATAACAGTAATAATGGCTTTCGTCTTTCAGCAACATGATCGTTATCTCTTTGAAACGGAATATCTGGCTAAGGTGCTTGCTGACGGTCTGCAGTAAATCACGCTTGTGTTTTACCGAAGTAAGGGCATAACTTAGTTCCAGTAACAGCTTTTGTTCCTGGTCCCTGGCACCGATCAGATCATTGGCCCTGATGTTGGCTATCGCGATGGAGAACTGAACCGACAATGTCCGGATTAGCTCCAGTTGTCGTGCAGAAATTACATGATACTCAGTCTGACAGATCGCCCACACCCCAATGGTCTTTTCTCTGACTTTTAGCACGGTCATAATTACATTTCTTACGCCATGCTCATAATTGATCTGCAAGTATTCCGGCAGGTCTTTTTTTGCCCGGATGAGCGTAAGGTCGAAAACAACAGGACCTGTGGACAGAATGGCCTTGTTAAAAAAACCGTCTAATAGGGGGTATTTGGTGATATTAACCTGATTATATCGCGGATGGTTCCTGGAAAGAGATTCACTATCTCTTAAAAAGGATGTCATCGTTAAATCATCGTCGTTAAGAATTGCAACAAAATGGTGTCCGAAGTCGAAAAGGCTCTTTAATTTATTATGAATGATCTTCAGCAGATCCGTCCGTTCCTTTGTCGCGGAAAGATCGGCATTGATGGCCTGGATAATTTCATTTTCCTTCATGACTTTCAGCAATTGTTCATTTGCTGTAATGTGCAGTACTGCCGTATTGATGAGGTTGGCAACAAATTGTAGCAACGTAATTTCGGGCCTTGCACGTTCACTCTGGTTACTGTACGCGATGATCCAGCTCCCCACAGTTTCCGGCCCTTTCTTTATATTAAATAAGGCAACCTCGCGAAATTGAGAATCAGTGCCTGGTTTTAGGTAGGGCAATGTCTTGCGCGTTTCGGTCAATTCGTCGAAGTCCACTAGGAGAGGGGCCGAATCAAGAAGTTCTCCCCAAAGAACCCGGTCGTCAACTGGTATTTTGCCCAGCTTAATATCTTTAACAAATGAATTTTTGCCAGAATCCTGATTATTTCTGGTCAGAAAATCATGGATGTAGGTAAAATCGCTGTTCACCATGAAGATGGTTGACTCGCTGAATCCAAGGAAAGACTTCAGCCGGTTTTCCAGCAGGGCCACCAAATGTTTTTTTTCCTGCACCAGCGCAAACTCCTCGCTGATCGCCAGAAGTACGTCCCTTTGTCCCGTATTGTTTTCTGCAAATTCCGATTCCGGGTTTAATAGTGGCATTTCCTGATTGAGATTTCCTATAGTGTTTTTTAAAGCATTAGCAGGCTTAGACCTGTTATTGCCCTTTTACAATAGTAATGCCATCTCTTAACTGCTTGATAGATAATAAATTGCCGCCATGGTGCTCAATTTTACATCATGATATATGCTGATATCGACTTATTTCATCCGATATATCCTGATAATTCTATGACATTAGAGCGGGCTTTTAGTGGTCTGGCGCTAATAAAAAACGATTAGTCGCTATTTATATAAGCTTATAAAGCAAAAATTCAGGATATTCCCCGATATATCGCCACCTGATCTTTTCTTGCTGGCAGATGATTCAAAATTTCAGTCTCTTTAGCCAGAATCGCTGCGATCTGTTGGCCTTCCCGAAAATTGGGCCGCTTCAGCGGTAAAGGTCAAGGTCATTTACTTATCGGATAAACTGAGCGTAAACCGTTTCCCGATCCCCAATTTTTTCATGCGCGACTTTAGCGTGGAACCGTTAATATCAAGTATCTCCGCCGCTCCGCCCTGACCGTAAACTTTCCACTGGCATTTTTCAAGTGCCATCAGGATATGATCTCTTTCATTATCGGCAATCGTTTTGATGTTTTCGGGTGAAGCTTGCCGAACACTTTTAATAGCCGGCAAAGATAAATTGCTGATTTGTCGTCCATCAGCCAGAAGTACACTCCGCGATATCAGGTTCCTAAGCTCCCTTACATTCCCCGGCCATCCATAGTTGAGCAGGGACCTTTTAACGTCTTTTGAAAAGCTTGAAATATTCTTTTTTTCAAGTAGCGAAAAATGATTTAGGAAATATTCCGCCAGCAAGGTGATATCGCCGGCCCGTTCACGTAATGGAGGTACATTTACAGGAAATACATTCAGACGATAATAAAGATCTAAGCGGAATCTCCCGGCTGTTACTTCCTCTTCCAGGTTTCTGTTTGTAGCCGCAATGACCCTGACATTAATCTTTCTGCGCCTGCCGCCGATAGGACCGATTTCCATCTCCTGCAATACCCGTAAAAATTTTACTTGCATTTCCAGTGACAGTTCTCCAATTTCATCCAGGAAGATTGTGCCGCTGTCGGCCTGTTCAAATTTTCCAACCCGCTTTTCAGTTGCGCCTGTGAAACTGCCTTTTTCGTAGCCAAAGAGTTCTGCTTCTACCAAATTAGAAGGTAAAACAGCGCAATCAACGACAATCAAAGGTTTCTCGCGGCGGGCTGACAGGCGGTGCAGCGCCTGAGCGATAAGTTCTTTGCCGGTACCGCTTTCTCCACAGATTAATACAGGGATCTCAGATGGACCTGCGATCTTAATGTATCTGAAAACCTCCTGCATTTGCTCGCTTTCACCGATCATACCCGGAAGATGCCCGTCCGCCAAATCGGCATCGGGGGCGGGTTTTTCTAATTGATCGTTTTTTGAAAACAACAGGTATTGCTGGTGAAGGAAGTCGGAAATTTCAATCGAGGCCAAAACATCCTTTTGACGAAAAGGCTTAATTAAAAAACCATAGGGGCCAGTTCTTTTTGCTTTACCAAATGTTTCCGGGTCTGTATTTGCCGTGAGATAAATGAAAGCAATTCGTTTGGTTTTTAAGATCTGGGCCAGATCAATACCGGTCTGTCCGCCCTTTAGTGATATATCGATCATGACCAGATCAGGTATGCCGGATTCAATAATTTCCAGCGCTTCAGTAACGGATTTGGCGATTGGACAAACTTTGTAACCAGCACTTTTCAGGATCCGCCGCAGATTATTCGCCTCTATAAATTGATCCTCAACTATTAATATAATCTTATTCATGAACATGCAGCTTTAAAATACATAAACTCCTCCTGTTAATAAGCCCGAAAGCTGGGTTTAGGGTTATATCACTAACTGCATTTATAGTGTTTTCCTTTAAAATGACCCGTTTCTAAATTCTTTATTTTGGGGCAAAGCTAACATTTCTTAACTTTTCAGGGATTTATTTATCAAGCTGGTGCGGTCAAATCGATGCGAGTCCCTTTTAATTAACCCATAAATACACTCTTAATTTTTTTAATGATTTGGGTAAATATTAAATTTTTCAATAGCTTTCGTTCTGGTATATAACTTTATGCGATGTCTGATTTTAAACTATCTGTTCTCCATCCATTTTAAAAAGCTGCTTGTCTTTTCCTTGGAGATCAGCAGCGTTTCAGGGCTTGGAATCAGCAGCTTGACCAGTAGCTTTCTTGCGAAATAATGCTCAACTTCTTTAATTGCATCGAAATTGATCAGGTATTGCCTGTTTAACCTGAAGAATTGTTTGGCGCACACCTGACATTGCACCTGATCAAGGGAAGAAACGATGGGATATTCTTCCTGTTGAAGGGTCATAATCGTTGATGATTCGTTCCTTACGTAAACGAAGGCAATCTTTTCTGTTTGTACGTTGAGGTACTTGTTATTCTTGAAAACCAAAAAGCTCTTTTTATTTTCCTCCTGCATCTTGCCCCGCGGCTCCGGCTCATACAAGGGCCTATTGTTCCTTTCAATAAAAGGCGCCGATATTAATGCAGCCGCTACCTCATTGAGTAAATGGACGAATCTCCCTAAATTTAACATCGCGCCGTCAAAATTAACTGATGCGGCATTGCCGGGACCTTCATTGACATTTCGTTCCATCAAACCAGCGTCAGCTCCCAGATATTGCACGATTGTATCAATCATGATCGGACTTAATCGTTCCAGATCTGAATTAAGAACTTGTCCTATAAATTCAGCATCCGGCAATTGAGGCCGGCCACCTGGAATGATCCTAAACTTTCTTTCGGGAAAATTATTGGCAGCAGTGTCCTCATCGCCGCCTATAAATTTGTTATTGAAATTATTATCCATGACTTTAAAATTTAAAGTGTGATGTTAAAACCATTATATCCCGCTTCCTTCCGTATTACCGTGTACACTGGCCCCTTGTCGTTGGTAGCTGAGTTTATATAAATTATCATTATACAAAAGATCATCAACAGGTGAGTTATCAGATAAACTATGACTTCCATAATATTATATTTAAAGATTGACCAATTATATCGTGTAAATATTTCGTTTTTAGTTAATTAAATGCAATAACAGCCAGCTTCCGGCAGCAATGACTATTTATGGTTCGGGCAGTTTTTGAAGCAATAGCGGTTGCCTGTGAGAGAAAGCGTTCTTCCAGGTAACTGTGAATATTGCTCTGCGTGTCAGTTAAATTTCCCTTCATTGGTGATTGATTAAATGTGCTATTCTACAGACCTTTATTCAACTCTTATGCCAGTATATTAAATTACTGATTGTCAATACATTGACTGGGTTTTGAAATTCTTGAAAACCACGCTATTTCGGTTGAGAACGTTTAGCAGGCGAGATAACGAGTTTGGAAAAATGCACTGGAAATTTTGCATTAAAAGCTAGCAGTCCGTTAACCAAGCGGAAAAAATGGTGGTTGCGGTTAGTCAAATTCATTTTTTGCAGGAAATGCTGGCCTTGCTCAGCTTGTTGACTTTGGTTAGCCTGATGGATTCGGGCTTAGGTTATTTCAACACCTTCGAAACAGCAATTTTCAGGACCGAAACAGCGCTCAGATATTGCAGGACGGTAAGAAATTCAGCGCACGAAATTTCGGTACCCAATCGGTTTGGAACGATATATCGAAACCGGTTTTTTTGTATATCTTAGTTATCTATCTGATTTTCAATATTTTGTAGTATGGCATGATTTTTCTTTCCATGGGGTAAATATCACTTAACGCTAAAGCATGTACAGCATAAGATATGGAACAGTGGATGACGTTTCAAATATTGAGCAAATTATTGAAAGGGCTTGGTTAAAAAGCAATATATCAATTGACGAAAAACAAAACATTCTTCAATCGCTGATTAAATTATATCCAAAAGATCAAATCATTTTTGAAATACAAAATCAGGTACAGTTCTATCTGCTGTTGATGGAAGAGGATATGCCGATGGCTTTTGTTTCGTATTCAATATCCGATACCTGTCCTGCGGATTTTAGAATTCACAAGGTCTACAGCTTGCCGGAATCGCAGGGAAAAGGGTATGAAAAGATATTAATAGCAAAGGTTGAGGAAATTGCCATCGAACATGGTGGTGATCTCCTTTTTATTTATTTAAAAGGACGAAATAAGAAGACCGAATATTTCGAGGCCCTGGGTTTTTCTCCCTGGAATAAAAAAAAAACATCGGACGAAAGTGTGAGAGATGAAAACATCATGTATAAGAAGCTTGATTATTCAGACAGCAGCACCTGAGGGAATATCACGATTTGCATTGATTTAGCGAGCAAATAAAAGATCGTAAGGAAAAATGTCATGGTAGCCGGGTAAAGTTTCCACTGGATTAGCGGGAGTATTTCAGGCTAAAAAAGGCCGTGTTGAGGGACGACTTCGTCCACTTAAGGTAATTACATGTTGCAGACAGCTCAACGTCGGAATAAGTTTGGTTAACTAAAAAAATAAAGATGGAAAATAACAACACTGAAAAAACGCAGACGATCCCGCCTCCCGAGAAGATACTTTATACGGCAAAAGACCATACTACCGGTGGCCGCGACGGCGGGTCAGCCATCAGTTCCGATGGAAACCTGGATATTAAATTCTCGGTTCCGGGCAGTAAAGGAAGCGGGACGAATCCAGAGCAGCTCTTTGCTGCAGGCTGGTCTGCCTGTTTTATCGGCGCAATGAAAATCGCGGCCGGAAAAATGAAAATACGGTTTCCGGAACAGGCCGCTGTAGACGCGGAAGTCGACTTATGTTTAACCGGTGAAGCTTATTCCCTGCAGGCCCGGCTCAATATCAGTCTACCCGGCTTGGATACAGCAGTCTCTCAAAGCCTAGTGGAAGCCGCACATCGAACCTGTCCATATTCTAAAGCAACAAGGGGGAACATCAATGTAGTAATTAACGTGATATAACCTGAATTCCAGTCTAAAGCTGGACGGTATTTAAAAATCCATTTCAACTACTTATATAAACAAATATTAACTAATTTAAAAAACAACGTATTATGTCAGAAAATCAAAACTTTGATCGCCGCCGCTTTTTGGGAGCCGCCGCAATCACGATCGCAGCGGGACCGCTTGTAATGATAGGTGCAACAGATGCGAAGGCATCTCCGTCAAAACTGCTTAATTTCCTATCATCTAAGCGAAGCTCAAATGCGTCATTTGACACCATTAAACAGGTCAAAGCAGGGCTTTTAAATGTCGGATATGCTGAGGCGGGTCCGGCTGATGGGCCTCCTGTTATCCTGCTGCATGGCTGGCCATATGATATTCACAGCTTTGTTGATGTCGCGCCAATTTTGGCAGCTAAAGGCTATAGGGTTATCATTCCACACCTGCGCGGTTACGGTTCGACCACGTTCCTTTCCAGTAAGACATTCCGGAATGGCCAGCAATCGGTCGTTGCGCTAGATATTATCGCGCTGATGGACGCGCTCAAGATCCAGAAGGCGATCGTCGGAGGTTTTGACTGGGGAGCGCGTACCGCCGACATATTAGCCGCTCATTGGCCAGAACGTTGTAAGGGGCTCGTTTCCGTAAGCGGTTATTTAATCGGCAGCCAGGCTGCCGGCAAAACGCCGCTTCCCCCTCCGGCAGAATTGCAATGGTGGTATCAATTTTACTTCGCAACCGAACGCGGCGAAGCCGGTTATGCAAAATACACCCATGACTTTGCGAAACTTATCTGGAAACAGGCATCGCCAAAATGGAACTTCGATGATGCAACGTTCCTTCGCAGCGCGGTGTCTTTCGATAACCCTGACCATGTCGCCATTGTGATTCACAATTATCGCTGGAGACAAAACCTGGTTGCAGGCGAGTCCAAATATGACGCGCTGGAAAAAAAGCTGGCCACTGCGCCGGTTATCACTATTCCGGCTATTACCCTTGAGGGGGATGACAATGGCGCTCCACATGGACCTGGCAGTTCGTACGCCGGCAAATTCTCCGGAAAGTACGCGCACCGTGTGATCAATGGCGGAGTAGGACACAACCTGCCTCAGGAAGCTCCGCAGGACTTTGCTCAGGCTATCATTGATGTTGACGGCTTTTCCAGATAAGGAAAAACCATAAGTAAAATTCCCCGGACGCCTTTTCTGCCATCCGGGGAATTTATTACCTGCCGGTAATAAATAACTTCTGCCTGCGAATCGTAATCATAGCGGATAAGTATTAGGTATTCATGGTTAGTACTGGGGCATAACGTGCGCCCAAATAAATACCTGACCTAATTGGCACGATATACTTTTCTCGACTATTTCCACTGAATACATCGGCTTCTCCTGTTCCCGATAAGCCATTCTTTTATTTTTTTATATCCGAAAATTTATGTAAACTCGACTAACAATTCGTTAATTAATTTATCATGTTAAAAAAAACGCTTCCACCCTTAGTGATTTTTTTTACGCTCCTTTTTCCCTTTAAAGGATTGTCCCAAGACTATGCAAAGCCACCACCCATATCTTCCGGTGACATCGCGCCATCTCAATACCCCCAAGCCTGGCAGCGTTTGCTGCTAAAGCTTAGCTCTACTTATTATACTGTTGTTAGAGAAAACCAGGTCGATCTAAACGCCAGTCTCCTTTATACCAGCCGCTCCCTGGGGTTAAGCCGAATTGTTATCATAGGAGAAGGTATTCAGGACCCTGGATTACTTGCCCGCTCAAATTGGGTTGATAGCAGGGATGCCGGTAAAGGCATCGCCACACTTGCTCAAACAACCGGGAAGAATCACCTTGAATTACTGGTCCTATTGGGCGGCTATTATGCCTTCCAGCCTTTTGTTTATCCAAAATATAAGGACAGTGCCCGCTTATTTCTTAACATGGCGATGGCAGAAAGCAAAAAGCTGCGCGAAGACCGATTGGGCAGGGAAGCGCTTTGCCTGCTGGGTAAAGTCGCTGTCCAGGAAAGCGGCCAGACTTCGGGCGATATATTGTTTAATCAACTATTAAACCAATGTCAGCGCGCAGGCGACCTGGAAATGGAAGCCAAGGCTTTAAGCTATCGCGGCCTTTACACTGCTTTTTCACCAGCCTCAACGCCGAACAGGATTAATGACTTGCAAAATGCCGTCGCTATTTATACCAAGCTCGGCAATACGGAAGAGGTTATTAATAACTTGACGAATATAGGTTATTTAAAGGTGGCTATGTTTCAGCTGAAGGCCGCTGAAACTATATTTTCAAAAGCATTACAACTTGAAGAAGCGATTCATTTCCCATTTACCCACTATAGTTCTGAAAACATAGCAATGGTGACGACATTTGAGGGGGAGTTTGGCGAGCCCTTAAAATATGCGTTGGAAACAGTGGCTACTGCGGAGCATTGCCGTGACAGTATTGGGTGGGCTTATTTTTACAGCCGCCTGGGTTGGCTTTATTATGTTGAAGGCGGCAGGGATCAGGAAAGTTTAAAATGGGGCCTGAAAGCGATGGACCGTTTTCTAATCGCCGGAGACCCGGGCTTATATACGAACTTAACGGTTGTTATTGGCGTCATGTGTGAGCAGGGCCATAGTTCCAAGGCACTTGAAGTGCTAAAGAAAGCGTTCAATAAAGCGCCTCCGAAAAGTTCCACCGACGCGCTGTTTTATAATCTGGCGCTTTCCATGTGTTATACGAACCTGAAGCAATTTAAGCTTGCGGAACAGTATATCGTAAAAGCTGACTTGTTAGAGCAGCAATCTGCGCTCGCGGTAGGCCCGCTGAGGCGAGCTGCAATTAACTACCAGTTTGGCAATATTTATTTTGATGAGGGGCAGTATGCGAAAGCGAAAATATATTTTGAGCGGTATTTAGGAGATCCTTCCAACGCGATATCGGGTTTACAGGGGAAGCTTTACACCTATAAAAGTCTTATCGCTATAGATTCCGCAGTTCACGATTACGTGTCCGGCATGGCTCACTACCAGCAATATGTACAGTTGCTGGATTCTAATTTTAGGATTTCAAAGCTTAGGCAAGCGGAAGAACTGGAGGTTAAATATTCAACAGCGGAGAAAGAAACCCGGATCACCCTCCTAAACCAGAAGGCCACACTCGAACAGAACAGTTTGAGACGGGCCAACATGATCAGGGATATAACCATTGGCGGCATTATAGCAGTATCGATCATCGTTGGGCTTTTGTTCCGGCAAAACAGGCTCAAGCAAAAGAACAACAATGTCATCACACAAAAAAATGAGTTGCTACAACGTTTGGTGAAGGAAAAAGAGTGGCTGCTTAAAGAAGTGCACCATAGAGTAAAGAACAACTTGCACACAGTCATTTGCCTGCTGGAATCGCAGGCCGCCTATTTGGAAAACGACGCGCTAAAAGCTATTGAAAACAGCCAGCACCGTATCTATGCGATGTCGTTAATCCATCAAAAGCTTTACCAATCTGAGAATGTGAAAGCTATCGATATGGCGGTGTATATACCTGAACTGGTACAATACCTGGAGGATAGTTTCGGCACGGGCGAAAAAATTCACTTTTATCTGGATATTGAACAGATAAACCTGAATATCACGCATGCAATACCGCTCGGGCTGATCATCAACGAATCAGTAACCAATTCGATCAAATATGCTTTCCCAGACGGGCGGGATGGTAAAATAGTCATTTCCCTGAAAGACGACGGCAATCTAATTAGGCTCGAACTGGACGACAACGGCATAGGAATTCCTGAGCGAGATCTGGAAGAAAATGAGCCGGAGTCGCTTGGTCTCGAACTTATGAAGGGGCTAAGCAGCGATATTGATGCGGCCATCAGTTTTAAGGTTAACAATGGAACTAAAATTAGCGTTTCCTTCAATCGCGATACCTTGATTGATGACGAAAGTTCATTTAGCAAATTGCTGGAAAAGGAGATAATCGCATAGAGCTATATGAGAATATGGATATGATTAAGTTATGAAAAGACTTCTTATTTATTTGATGCTGCTATTTGCCTCTGGCACTGTACATGGACAGGCTTTGTTCAGATACAAAACAGATTCTTTGCTCAAAATGCTAAACAAAAAACCTGTCGATTCAACGCGTATCGATGTCCTCTTAAAACTTGCCCAATATTATATCCTGCGGGAGGGCGAAAATAAACCATACCTGATGGATAGTGCAGCCATCTTTATCAATGCTGCCAACAAACTAAGCGCTGGAATAAAACCGATGAAATATGATGGCTATGTTACCTTAATAGCATCATATCTAACTATAGAAAGAAGAGACACCACGAATGGGAAAATTCTGGTTAACAAGGCTATTCAGCGATTAAAAGCTGATCATGACGATTATCATCTAACTGTAGCCTATATAGAACTTTCCAAGTACTACAATTCAAAAGACCCGAAGCAATCCGCCGTAATCAATAGCCTCATCAATACTGCAATATCGCGTTTACCAACGCTAACAAGTCCGAAAAACAGGAATTATTGTGTACTCTCACTGGAGCGATTTTATCAAACAAATCTCAGCGGATGGGACGCTAAGGCGAAGCTAAATTATCTGGATCGTATTCTTCATACATGCCGTCAGTTAGGTGATCAAACAAATGCAATCTGGGTACAACGGGAGATTGTTAATATTCACCTTCAACAAGGTGAAACAGCATCTACCGAAACTGAACTTTTGGAATTATTAAAAAATCAAAAGGCAGCAGGATACGCTCAAATATGTTTAACCTATGCTTTGTTAGCCGCAGCGTACATAGATGACGACAATTATAATAGCGCATTATATTATGCATTGGAATCGGTAAAAAGTGTAAAAACGGCTTCAGATTCTTCACATTTAACAGAGTACTACGCGAGACTTGCCTATATATATGATGCTGTAACCAACGAGGACCAACGGGTTGCATGGAACATGAAAAGTTTAAATTATAAAATTGCCAAAAAACAAACTGACTACATTTATGGTGATATTCAAGGAATAATTGAAGGAGAAATTAACCTGAACAGGGCGAAAGAAGCCTTGAGATTTATCCTAAGCAAACGAAAGAGTTTTCCCCCTGCAAATATTTCGGAACAAAAGGCGATGACCTTAAGCTTAGGTGAATGCTACGCGGCATTGAATGAAAATACGCTGGCAGAAAAATATTATTTGGAAACAATAAGGCTCGTTAAAATTCAAATAGCGCAAAAAAACATAGAATATGACATTAAAACCGACGAGATTATAGCGACGTTTTATTTAAAAACCAAGCAATTGGGAAAGGCTGGCGACTTTTACAATAAAGTTTTAAATGAAATACCACAAACGCAAAAGAGCCTTTATGAATTTTACAGAAACGACTTCATGTTTAAATTAGACTCTTCATCCGGAAGGTACTTTGCGGCCATCCGGGATCTGCAGCGCCGTCAAAAGGTAACAGATTCCGTATTCAGCAAAGCAAAAATCAAACAGGTTGAAGATCTCCAGATATCTTATGAAACAAAAGAAAAAGAGAAAGACTTAAATTCTCTGGGTGTAAAAGAAAAGCTCGAAAAAATAGAATTACAACGCGCCGAAAACACCAGGAACTGGATTATCGCAGGCTCTTGTATGCTACTGATCATTGCGGGATTGCTTTACAGGCAAAATGCGCTCCGAAAAAAGAACAGCAATATCATCAGGCATAAGAATGAACTGCTGCAAGGCCTGCTGAAAGAAAAGGAATGGCTCCTCAAAGAAGTGCATCACCGGGTAAAGAACAACTTACACACGGTTATCTGTTTATTGGAATCGCAGGCGGCTTATTTAGAGAGCGACGCCCTGAAAGCCAACGAAAACAGCCAGCACCGGATTTACGCCATGTCCCTGATCCATCAAAAGCTTTATCAGTCGGATGATGTGAAATCGATTGATATGGCTACTTATATACCAGAACTGGTGCAATACCTGGAAGATAGTTTTGGGATGTCCGGAAAAATATATTTTGTGCTGAATATTGATTCTATCAACCTCGATATCGGCTATGCAATTCCATTAGGCCTGATAATCAATGAAGCGGTAACCAATGCGTTCAAATATGCTTTCCCCGGAGAAAGAAATGGCAGAATATCGATTTCCATGAATGAGAAAGATGGATCAGTAAAACTGGAAATAGCTGACAACGGCGTGGGAATGCCTGATATTACAGAAGAAAATGAGCCGGAGTCACTTGGAATTGAACTTATGAAAGGGCTGAGTGGTGATATTGATGCTACCATAACTTTCGAAGTTAATAACGGAACAAAAATCTCGCTTATATTTGAGCGCCATGAATCAGTCGATACCGATACTTATCTGAGTAAATTTAAAACAAAGGAAATACACCTATGAGCACCCGGATACTTATTGTCGAAGATCAATTCATAGAAGCAAATAATCTAAAGCTTATTTTAAAAAAAGCCGGATACCTGGTTTGTTCAATCGCCCGCTCTGTTCCTGAAGGTTTGAAGATCATTGAAAAAGAGCAGCCTGACCTCGTCTTGCTAGACATTCATTTAAAAGGAGAACTAACCGGGATTGACCTTGCAAAAATTTTAGGTGAGAAAAACATGGCCTTTGTGTTTTTATCCGCTAATTCCAATAAGCAGGTTTTAAATGCGGCGAAAGCTACCAAACCCTATGGCTTCCTGGTAAAGCCGTTCCGCGAAAAAGATGTGCTGGTGATGCTTGATGTAGCCTGGTATCTCCATCGCCAAAAACAGGAATCTGTACTTCAGGCTAAACCCCCGGTTGACTTTTTCAAAGCAGATGAATTCAAGGGAATTATTGGCTCCAGCCAGAGCATGCGGGAAGTTTTGGATCATGTGGTTATCGTAGGCGCTTCAAATATATCAGTTTTGATACTGGGTGAAAGCGGGACCGGTAAAGAGCTTATAGCGCAGTGTATCCACCGTATCTCACCCCGGAAAGCAAAACCATTTATCGCCGTTGATTGCGCTTCACTACCTGCTAATCTGATCGAATCAGAATTATTTGGCCATGAAAAAGGCTCTTTTACCGGTGCGACAGAGAAAAGAATGGGTAAATTTGAACAGGGTAACGGCGGGACTGTCTTTTTAGATGAGATCGGTGAGCTTCCGCCTGATCTTCAGGTAAAGCTTTTAAGAGTGCTGCAAGAGAAGGAAGTACAGCCAATCGGTGGGCAAAAGCGAAAAATAGATGTACGGATTATCGCCGCGACCAATCGGAACCTTGAAGAAGAAATAGCTGCCGGCAGATTTCGCCTTGATCTTTATTATAGGTTAAATGTTTTCCCCATTCTGCTCCCCCCTTTGCGTGAACGAAAGGAGGATATTCCGTCCTTAGCGAATCACTTTGTTGAGGTTTTTGCGGAAAGGGAGCATAAAAAAATCACCGGGATCGCAGATCAGGTAATACGGCTAATGTTAAATTATTCATGGCCGGGAAATATAAGAGAATTAGAAAACCTAATGGCCAGAAGTGTGCTGCTTTCCAGCGGACCAATCGTTAACTCACTTCAGTTACCCAATCAAAGCCAGCCATTGTTTAAGGCCGCGGGAATGCAAATTAAAACAATTGCGGAAAATGAGCGTGATCATATATTAACCGCACTTGAAATTTGTAACTGGCGGATATACGGACCCGGAGGGGCGGCCGAATTGCTCAACATCAATGGATCAACGCTTCATTCCCGTATGAAAAAGTTAGGGATAATTAAAAAAATAGCTTCAGACAATAATGGGAATGGCTAACCTATTTGTTACCTTTTTAGATAACAAACAACAGCAAACTTAAGGACGCCCTTCAAAAACCATTCTCTTTCAGCCGGTTTGGTAAACAGTGCCTTTTGCAGGAAAGCCAATAACCCGATGTAACACCCCAACTGCCCGCTGGCTGCGGTCAAATTAAACTTCGTACCTCTTTCCAAATAGACAGGCAACAAGCAAAGTGAGCCTTCAAAAGCATAATGATTTCGTGACTGAAATTGACGAGCTCAAGACCGACTTAGTCCGCTTAAGCTATTTTCAGATAGGAACTCGTACCGACACCTGATATTTTTGAAGAAATCATCAATTTAAACAGTATATGACCGAAAAAAATCATAGCCAGCCTTTTTGCTGTTAAATTAAAATTCCGGACAGCCGTTGCGCCTCATGTAAGTATACCGGCGAAACTGCTACAGCACCCGGACCTTATTCCCACCCCGAAATTATAGAAAATGGAAATGACAATTAATATGCGTAGTCCTTTAATACAAACAATGACTCCGGAAACGGGAACCTGGAGCATCAATCTGAAAACCAAGGAAATATCCCTTTGTAAAGGGACCAGATTTTTACTGGGCGTTGCTGACCGGATATCCCTTGGCGCAATAAGCATACTAAAATCCATTGAACTTCCGCACCGGTTAGCTATCATTCGACTGATGAGGGGAGCCTGCACAAGCGGACAGCGGTTTCAGTATGAATATCCGGTCTGTCACCTAGCAGCTAAGGGTACCGCATGGCTGCATATCAGCGGGCAGCTGGAAACGGATGAGTTTAATCAACCCTCTAAATTTTCGGGAACACTAATGGACATAACCGAGCAAAAGCAAAAAGAGCTTTTAAAAGATGATCTCCTGGCTATTTTAAGTCACGAGCTCAAATCGCCGCTTTCTACTGTTAAACTATGCGTTCAAATGGCCATAAAAACAAAGCAAAACAGCCATCTCGAAGCGGATCTGCTAAAGCGGGCCGATAACCAGGTTGATGAAATGACCTCAATCATAGATAATATTCTGGATATTTCATTAATCGCTACCGGAAAGAAAATACTTCAGCTCCACTGCTTTGATATAAACAATTTGATTCAGGAAGTAACCAGTTCCTTCTTTTACCACATGAAAACACACGATATCAAAACTTGTAACGATGGTGTCCAATTGATTTATGCCGACCGAAGTAAGATTAAACAGGTACTTCATAATATCCTTTCAAACGCGATTAAATATGCGCCTGAGCAGAGCGCCATAACCATCAGCAGTAAACAATGCAGCGATCATGTCCTTGTTTCCATTCAGGACAGGGGACCCGGCATTAGTGCAGAGCATCAGCAGAAACTATTTAACCGGTTTTACAGGGTGGAAAACGATGAAGTAAAAAGCAAGAAGGGCCACGGCATCGGGTTATATATCGTCAGAGAGATCGTTCAGCAGCATCGTGGACAGGTCTGGGTGGAGAGCATAGAGGGTTCGGGCACCATCTTTCATTTCTCCTTGCCGTCAAAGTGAACATTTAAGGCTTTTTTTAGCTGTTAGAAAAGCGCCACGATATCAGTGCTTGCTGAAAAAACCGGTCATCGCGGCTATGGTGAAATCCGCCCGGTTTACCCTGAATTTAAAACCGGAAATAGAAGTATATCCACCCGTTCACGACAGCTGGCAGCCTCCCCAATTTTCAGTTATATGAATAGCTTGAAAAACTTTTTCCGGGCAGGATTCTAGCGGGTGCCCATCCCCCTTATAATTTAAAGAGGTCGAATTTCCGGCGGTACATCCACCTGCCGGCCACATAGCTGAATACTGATACTTGAATTATAACTTCTGTGTTGGTCTGATAATAAATCTTAATGCCAGGTCCCTGGTTGCCAGCGCACCTACCCAATTAGCAAATGTTCTCAGTTTATTACGGAAATTTATTAGAGACAGCAAATGGATAAATAACCAGATTAACCAGGCGAAAAGCCCATTTAGGTTCATTGATGGCTTTGGCAGATCCACTACCGCCTTACCAATCCCCATAATGGCCATGCTGCCTTTATCGAAATATTTGAAAGGGATTTGCTGCCCGTTATTTGCCAGGGCCGTCAGATTCTTTGCCAAATGCGTACCCTGCTGGATGGCGGGCTGTGCCATTTGAGGGTGCCCGTCAAGATAAAACGTTTCAGAGGTTTGTATACAGGTATCGCCAATAGCATAAACGTTATCGGATCCCTTTATCCTATTATATTCATCCACGAGCAGCCGCTTTCGCCGCCCGTACCATTCAGCCGGCAGCCCCTCAAAAACAGATGCAGATACCCCGGCAGCCCAAACGAGTGTTTCAGTCTCAATCTCCTGCCCGTTCGTGAAGGTCACCTTGCGCCCGGTAAAATCCTTTACCTGCATATTCAGCTTGACTTCAATCCCCAAACGGCTTAAGGTCTTAAGCGTGTATTTTTGCGAAGCTTCACTCATCGCTGCTAAAACTTTCGGCCCTCCCTCGACCAGGTAGATCTCCGCCTCCTGTTTTCCATTCCTTATTTCCGGGTATTCCCTTGCTATGACCCTTTCCTGTATCTCTGCAAGCATCCCGGAGATTTCTATACCTGTTGGGCCAGCTCCGGCAACTACGACCCTGAGCAATCTTTTTCGCTCACCGGCATCTGTTGTTATGGCGGCTTTTTCAAGGTTCTGAAGAAAATGATTCCTGAGATTTAAAGCATCTTCAAATGTTTTCATGGGCATCGCGTATTTCCTGACGTTCTCCATTCCGAAATAATTCGTTTGTGTACCGGTTGCCAATACCAGAATGTCATACGGTAGCTCACCGGAAGAAAGTATGACATTATTTTCGGCCGGAACTATTTTTTCCAGTTCTCCCATACGAAAGGTTGTGTTGCTATTGGTCCCGAAAAGTTTTCGGAAAGGATAACAAATGCTTGATGCTTCCAGAAACGCGGTAGAGACCTGGTAAAGCAGCGGGGGAAAGAAATTATAATTGTTCCTATCTACTAAAACGATAGAGAATTGACCTTTATCAGCCAGATTTTTAGCCAGGTTTACACCGGCGAACCCGCCGCCAATAATTACGATTCGTTTCATGATATTTGTTATTTTAGGTACACGATACCAACCATCTGCCGCCTATATTTCCTCCGCCCCTCTTCCTTTTGCTGCTTTCGGCCGTGGTCGCTTAAAGATTAAGGTTAGCAATAGCGCCACCAAACATCCTGTTACTACACAAAGCACTCTTTCTAAAGCGATGACCCAGTGCTTCGTTTGCCCAACCTGTATAGTGACAATGATGAAAGCCGCAAGTGCGCTTCTAACCGTCCCGGTTATGCGGAGACCGATCGCTAAAAATACAATGATCACCGCGCCCAGGCAGAGGACCAGCAATTCGGGCAAGTCTACCGGATTTAGCGAAATACCCACCAAACAGCCTAAAACGTTTGCTTTTATACGATCATAGGCCTGGTTGCTGCTGTTATCGACCGACGTCGCCAGAACCACGGACACTGGTGACCAGTAAAACGGGTACTGCGGGATGGATTTGTAAAATATAAAACATACAATCACACCTAAAATCACCCTTAATAAATAATTGAGATGCGAAAAACACGCCGCCCTGTCCAGTTCAAAAAAACGTTTATTCACGTCTTGCTGTCTATGATCGAAAATTTCCAATGCCATAACATCAACGCCCTATTAAACGGATCAGGGCTATCAATTTTTTCATTGCATTATTTGTCGTTCGTCAATAACGCTGTTTTGTTACATTCAGCCGGCTTAGTGTATCCTAAACGGGCTTTAATCCGGTAAGGATTCTTCATCCTTACGGGCCGAGGGTTCATCTTTTCTTCGTTTGGAAACCAAACTGATCATCGCACAGTCCTGCGGGTTCTTTTCAAGCGGCGCGCTTTCCAAAAAGGAAAATGACAGCAAAGAAACCAATCCGACAATTAATCTGTCCTGCCCGTATTTTACCAGTTTTTTAAAAAAACCCATCTGATCATCACCCTTATTGGTTACTACCCAAATCCGCCTTAGCCGCTCCAAATATCTGGCCGGTGCCTTGATCCTGCACGAGCCCGATGACCTCCCAGCCCTGGTCATTAAAGCCCTTCGGTAAAGCAACCTTCACGCTCCCGCTTCCCGACGGGAGAATAGCTTCATTCTTCAATTCGCGGACGATCTGTACATGGGAAAGTGTATGACCCGCATTCTCGCCGCCTAACACTTTGCTCTGCGCCGCTTTTTGAACGACCGCAATCAAAAGGCGGCTGCCTTTGACCATATTTACGATCTGGTATTGTACAACCAGGTCTTTGTCCGCATGGTGAGCCTGAAGCGTCAGCATACTGACAGACCCTGCTGCCAGCTGCTTTTGTACAGCGCTGCGGATATTAGATTCATCTGAACCGACATACTGCGCGATGCCGTTGATAACCAATTGCGGTGTATAGATCTGTGGCGAACTTAGCCAGCTTCCGTATTGAACTTGTCTTTGTGAATATTCCGGGCCGCTGAAGATATCTTTCCAATCCTTGCTGTTCCAGTAATCGACATGATAGGCCAATACATAAACCGGCTTGCCTTCGGACTCTTTTTGAATTTCAGCGATCAGCTCATCAGCCGGAGGGCAGCTGGAACAGCCCTCCGAAGTGAATAATTCCAGGACGGCAAAGCCTTTCCCGCTGCTGCTGTAAATATGCTTGGTCTGATTGCGCTGCTGAGCAGCAAATGCGGCAAGACACAGGGCGATTATTAAGCAGGCCCCCAGGCCTATAATTTTACTTGCATTCATCTTCTTTTTCATTTTGCTTACTATTTATACCAAAACTATTTCAAAACCAGCGGCGGGGTTAGCTGAAAATGGCTCAGTCAGGCATGATCGTTGGCGAGACAGCCTTTTCTCCAGTTGGAAGATCAATCATCCCGCTCGCCCCCTCCATCAGCCGGCACTAATATTCCGGCCGGTACATTTTGCTCTTAACAAACGATCCAATATCCGCAGGTCGCTCAATTCCGGCGAAACCGAGGTCAAAGATCCTGGTGGCAACCTGCACAGCGATGTGCAGCGAAACTTCCAGGATTTTATCTATCGGCGGGTAAATCAGGCCGTTTTCAAAATCATCCAGCGTGACCTGTTCAGCAAGCGCAGCTGAAGCGGTTAGAAACATTTCTTCGGTTATCCTTTTGGCCTGAGAGGCAAAGATGGCTAAGCCCATTGCAGGAAAAATATATACATTATTACCCTGTCCCGGAATATATTTTTTGCCGTTGTACTCCACAGCATCAAATGGACTTCCGCTGGCAAAGATCGCCTTCCCTTTGGTCCAGGTATAGGCTTGCTCGGCAGTACATTCAGAGTGACTGGTGGGGTTAGAATATGGGAATATAATGGGCCTGTCATTGATAGCGGCCATGGCTTCAATGACCTGCCGGGTGAACGCGCCGCCAATTGTGCTGACCCCGATGATCGCTGTTGGCCGGACCTGTAAAATAGCCTCAGCAAAGTCGCTGATCGGTTTCAGGTCATGCGCATATTCTCTTTGATAATCAGCGAGGTCGGTTCTGGAATTAATTAACAATCCGTGCACATCGAACATGAAAAACTGCGCCCGGGCCTCTTCCTGTGTTTTGCCTGCCTGCATCAGCTGCATCACCAGCAGGTCAGCAATGCCGACCGCTGCGGCTCCTGCCCCTAAAAAAAGGTAGCGCTGCGCGGTGATCGGTGTCTTTGAAAACCTGGAAGCTGCAAGTAGCCCGCCGGTCGCGACAGCAGCCGTGCCTTGAATGTCATCGTTGTAGGTACAAACCTTATCCCGGTACGTATTGAGTATCCGTATGGCGTCGACACCTGCAAAATCTTCCCATTGGATGCAGATGTTTGGGAATACTTCGTTAATGGCATTTACAAAGGCAGCTATGAAGCTATCATATTCTTCCCCGCGAACTCTTTTTTGCTTTAGCCCGGGATAAAATGGGTCATTCAGAAAATCTTCATTATTTGTCCCTGCATCTAGGGTTATTGGTAAGGTATATTGAGGTGGGACACCTGCACAAGCGGTATACAGGCAAAGTTTTCCGATAGGGATACCCATGCCGCAAACGCCCAGGTCCCCCAACCCAAGAATACGCTCGCCATCGGTTACCACCGAAAAGCGAACATCTTTTTCTGACCAGTTTTGGAGAATATCTTTCATACGATCTTTATCGCTAAGGGATATATATATCCCCCTTGGTCTCCGGAAGATATGGCCAAAGGTCTGGCAGGCCGCCCCAACGGTCGGCGTATAGACCAGCGGCAGATATTTTGCCGGATCACTCATCAGCAGCTTAAAAAACAGCCTCTCGTTGTTGTCCAGAAGCTGAAGCAGATAGACATATTGATTAATTGGCTTTTCCAGCTTATCCACCTGCTCATGCGCGCGCTGCGCTTGTATTTCTATTATTTCAACCGCGTCGGGCAGTAGCCCATTAAGCCCGTATTGGTCACGTTCTGCCTTGGTAAAACCGGTGCCTTTATTTTTTCTGGGATCGCGAAGCAAATCAAATGCTGTAATGTTTTTCATGATTTCTATTTTTAAGTAATACCTTTTTGTTACCTGTCCAATGATCTGTAGTCCGGGATTGCTTTAAATGGTTGCTAACAGATTAGTCGCCACCCGGATCAATTACTCCAAAAAATTGGTTTTTAAGGTTTCCCAAACTTCCGGCCCATCGCCCAGCAACGTCTGCCGGAGCATATAGATCCCAAATCCTTTTGCCTCTTCAAAATTAATTTCAGGGGGTATGACCAGCTCTGTTGGGTTTGTTAATACATCAATCAGGACCGGGCCCTCATGGGCCAGTGCCTTTTCAACGGCAGCCGGGACATCTTCTGAATTTTCGACCCGGATACCCATAATGCCAATGGCTTCGGCCATTCTGGCGAAATCAGGGTTTTTCAGATCCGTGCCAAATGGAGGCATGCCGATCACTTTCATTTCCATCGCTACGAAACCGAGCGAGCCGTTATTATAGACTACGATTTTTATGGGTAAATTATATTGATAGATAGTCAGGATGTCCCCCATCAGCATTGCGAAGCCTCCGTCACCTGAAAGTGAAATAACCTGCCGGTCCGGGAAAGCAATCTGCGCTCCGATCGCCTGGGGCATAGCGCTGGCCATAGAGCCATGGTTGAAAGACCCGATCAGCCGCCTGCCATTTTTCATATCAAGATATCTTGCCGCCCAAACGGTCGGCGTGCCCACATCGGCCGAAAAAATGGCATCATCCTTGGCCGTTTCGCTGATGACTTTGGTCAGGTATTCCGGATGGATCAGCCTGCCCGATTCGCCTTTGGCATGAACAGCCAGGTGTTTCCTGCTTTCCTTATACCGGTCCTGGCAGTTTTCTAAAAAGGTGCGGTCTGCTTTCTCCTGTATTAAAGGTAAGAGCGCCCCAAGCGTTTCTCTTACGTCACCTACCAGTCCTAAATCCAGCTTGCACCTTCGTCCGAGCCGCTCCGGCCGGATGTCCAGCTGGACGATTTTTGAATTTACAGGATACCATTCCTTGTAGGGGAAGTCAGTACCCAGCAGGAGCAACAGGTCACTTTCCTGTACGGCGTGATTCCCTGAGGCCAGCCCGATCAATCCCGTCATGCCGACATCAAAAGGGTTGTTATACTGAACATATTCTTTTCCCCGCAGTGCGTGGACAATTGGTGAAAGGATCCTGCCGGCCAGCGAAACCAAGTGATCATGAGCGCCTGCACAACCCGCACCGCATAATAGCGTGATCTTTTCTGAACGGTTGATCAGGTCCGCCAATAAAGACAGATCTGCTGGTGACGGCGTTAAATTTAGACGGGTAGGGAACAAAGGATGTTCCAATGCATCGCCTTCTATATTTTCCATTGCGACATCACCGGAAAGACTAATGACGGCCACACCGTTTAAGCCAACTGCGTGCTGGATGGCCGTTTGCAATACCTGCGGCATTTGCCTGGCGGATGAAATAGTTTCGCAATAGTAACTGCATTCACGGAACAGGGATTCGGGCCGCGTCTCCTGGAAATAACTGCTGCCGATCTGCCCGCTGGGTATCTGAGCGGCAATGGCCAGCACCGGCACATTACTGCGATGCGCGTCATACAATCCGTTGATCAGGTGCAGGTTTCCAGGACCGCAGCTTCCGGCGCAAACGGCCAGCTTTCCGGTCAGGTGCGCTTCGGCACCGGCAGCAAATGCAGCGGCCTCCTCATGCCGGTAATGTATCCACCTGATCTTTGATTTGCGTAGTTCATCGGTAATTCCGTTGAGAGAATCGCCAACTACGCCGTGAATGTGCGTCACCCCGGCATGTTCCAGGATTTCTATGAGTTTTGCTGCAATTGTTTTTGACATCTTATGTGAATTGTGAATCTGAAAATCGACCTTTTTGCGACCTGTGATTGGTATCCAGCTATCAGGCCTGCGTCAGCAGCAGTTCCGCTGCCAAATAAAATCCAGTGTTGCCTGACAAAACTATTTGAGAAAAAGCGGAAGTGTTAGGGTAAAATAGTCCAGGCAGACATAATTCATCGGCAAACAGCCGTTTTTTGACTTGAGGATAATTATACTCTTGGCAGATCGGATCAGCAGTGGCGCAGCTTTCTTTTTCAACGGTCTAAACAAGCGAAGGGGCCAGTGATCGCGGTGGAGCGCTGAATCAGTTAAAGCCTCCGGACACTAAAACGCTTTTGGACAATTTTAGGAACGGAAGCTAAAACAACGGGAGACTAAACAAAAACAATCCATCGCGGCCAACCGGCCGTTTTTTCAAGACAATGACGTATTAAGGAAAAACGGACGGCCTCTGGCTCAGGATAAAATCAGCCTGTTCGCGACTGCTGATCTTAGGGTCTTTATACGCTTCAGGTAGTGATCCTTTCACCAGGTTATAAACGACGGGAATATCCCCATGCACCGATGCCAGGATGCTAACGGTTTCTACCGATTTAACATTCCCGTTAATATTAGTCCCATACCAGCGCGGATTAGGGATCTGCTGCCAGGTGACTAAGGTAAAAGCCTCGCCCGGCACCTTGCCGGTATTATCCAATACGTTCCTAAGGGCAATGGCATTTCCATATAAAATGGACATTGTTCCATGTTTCTCGTCCGTAAAAGAGGTGATTACTTTTTGCCCCCCCGCAGCAAACATTTCCCGTTTTTCGGACTGCGCCTCTGGTGAGTGTCCGCAGGCAGCAAAAAGGGCCATCACTCCAAATAGTAAAAACTTATTTTTCATCTGGTATAATTTTAATTTTATAGGAAATAGCAGTCAGACCCGGCGCCGATCATCCGTTGCCTGGTCTTTGGCATTACTTTTTAGCAAGTTCACTGTTCTTTAAAGGAATATTAAATACGAAGCCGTTATCACTCGCCTGAAGCTTATGACAGTTGAAACAGTCGTTTTCAAATAAGGCCGTTTTCCCGGTTGGAACAAGTTTCGGACCGTTAAAAATGGCGAAGCCCCAGCCTCCAGTCCTTGGATATTTCTTTTCATCTTTGATCATGACCTGCGCGGCATTAAATGAACCCGCCCTGATCATGCCCTCTTTATCCGCAATTTTATTCCAAACTACTTTAACTATCGTCGCGCCGTTTGGAAAAGGGTTGATATGGTTTTCTTGTATAGCCCGCACGGTAATGTCGTTCCCATAAACGATACGCATGGTATTATTATCAAACCTGCTTGTTGTGCTGATCACCTGCCAGTTTTGGTAGCCGGTCACGTAGCTTACCCCGTTAAGCGCCACAGGAAGGGGTATAACCGGTCCCCCCTTGCCATGGTAATTCATACGCTCCTGGTCGGCTGTCATTGCAGCAACGACAGCAGCCGAATCACTGGCCGGCTTGTTGTTGGGCAGAGAATTAACATATTTCTTTAAAGTTTCTATGTCGGCGACGGTGATTTTTGCTTCAGGATGCAGCAAAAGATAACTTTTTAGCGGCATCTTCCCGGCAATAACGGCATTGACTATTTTCCATAGGAGAACCTGCTGGTCCCGCGGAGACAATTTGTCCCAGTCTGAAAAATTAAACCGTGACCGCGCTTTGGCAATATCCGATGAAACGGCCCAGGAGGCGGGCGCAATTTTATCAAACCATTTCAATTTGGTTTCATTGGAATGGCAGTCGTAACAGGCTCGTTTCAAAATGCTCGTTACCTTTTCCGGTGTCTCGGGCTTGCCGGTACCCCGGGGAAGCGTTATTTCCGGGGTAGTAAATTGCAGCGGTAGAAAAATGACTAAAACAACTCCTGCGAGCGCGCCAATTTTTTGTAACACTGACCAATTCTTAGTTTTCATGACTTTGTGATTAGGGCGCTAAGGTATTGCCCGCCTTTCTAAGCGCACAGGTGTAACTACTTCAAACAGGCAATTCTCAGCGCAAAACGGACAAACGGGGGGGTGGCTTCATTCCGGCAAGGATAGCACTCCATTTCCTGGAGATTTTCTTGCATTCGCTGTTACTTCATCGGTATTAAAGTCGTCATTGGCTTGCCGCTTTAAATCGGTGTTCAGCATAAAAAATGACCGTTTCGCCATTGAATTAGTCCGCTTAGTGTAATCGCTGATTGGGTTCACCGGCTTGCAGCTATAGCTTTGACTGTGAAGAATTGAATTTATAAGAAAATCGGGCATCACGGAATTTCCTGCTTCAGAAAATAAACGGGCAGCGTATGCCTCATCTTAAAATGAAATTCAATAACACCGTTAAATATGCGGTCTTCTCTACCTGAATAGCTACTAATTAATCAGTAAATGGCCGAAAGCGGATTTAAGAAATGGATCATTACGATTACAGTTATCACAGCGTCACTGCTCGAGCTTATCGATACGACGATTGTTAACGTTTCGCTGCCCCAAATCCAGGGAAATTTAGGTGCTATCTTAACCGACGTCGCCTGGGTTATTACCGGCTATAGTGTTGCGAATGTGATCATTTTGCCGATGACAGGCTGGCTGGGCAGCTTTTTCGGCCGGAAAAATTATTTTCTGAAATCCATTATTGTTTTTACCATAGCTTCTTTCCTATGCGGCAACGCACACAGCCTCCCCGAGCTGGTCGGGTTTCGCATACTACAGGGCTTTGCCGGGGGAGGATTAATATCTACCGCGCAGGCAATATTACTGGACACCTGGCCAAGCAGCCAGATAGGTACCGCAACGGCCCTTTTTGGCTTTGGTGCTATTGTAGGACCCACTATTGGCCCTACGATTGGCGGCTGGATTACAGATAATTTTTCATGGCCATGGATCTTTTATGTAAACCTCCCTGTCGGGACCCTCGCCGCAGCCGGAACTTACATTTATGTGAAGCCCACGGCCGGGGATGGCCGGAACAAACCGATCGACTGGTGGGGAATAGCCCTGCTCGCTATTTCGGTAGGCAGCCTCCAGGTCGTGCTGGAAAAAGGCGAGGATGAGGACTGGTTCGCTACGACCTATATTGTCATTTTGGCCATAACGGCGGTTCTTGGGATCATACTTTTCATCTGGCAGGAGCTGAGCACGGATTATCCTGTAGTGAACTTTAAGATTATGAGGCACCGGAGCTTTGCCATCGGAATGTTCACCTCCTTTATCTTAGGGGTCGGATTATATGGTTCTACCTTTATCTTCCCGGTTTTCACACAAAGCCTCCTGGGATTTTCTGCACAGCAAAATGGAGAAATATTATTTCCGGGCGGATTATGTACCATGGCCGTCATTCCAATTGTAGGCATCTTATTGAATAAAGGTGTCCCGGCACAACTGCTGGCCATATCCGGGATCATTCTCTTCTTTTTGTTCTCCTGGATATTAAGCGACTCTACCCTGGGACTGGGTTTCAGCAATTTCTTCTGGCCGCTTGCCTTGCGCGGTATCGCTTTCGCACTCTTGTTCGTGCCGCTTACTACGCTGGCGATTGGCAGCCTGAGCGGACAAGAGATCGGGCAGGGCACGGGCTTAAATAATATGATGCGGCAGCTCGGCGGCTCTTTCGGGATCGCCGGTATCACCACGCTCATTCATATTCGCCAGTCCGTTCACCGCAGCAACCTTATCAATTATATAACACCTGATAACCCTTTCTACGCCGACCGGTTCAATGCCTATATGCAGCATTTTATTGCTAAAGGCCAGTCAGCATTTGACGCGACACGGATGACCTACGCAGCTTTTGAAAATATTGTCAATCAGCAAAGCCTGCTGCTTACTTACAACGATGCTTACTGGGTAGTCGGCCTGATAATGTTGTGTGCCATACCGCTGTTATTTCTGGTCCCATTCAGGAAAGGACAAAAACCGGTGACCGGCGGACATTGATCAGCTATGAGCAATGCCTAAATGAACTTTAATTAACAACTTAAATAACGATTATGAAAATCCTTTTTGTATCCATGTTTGGCCTCCTTGTCAGTCTTCACGCGAGCAGCCAAATCCTGAAACCTGTAACCTGGAGCTATGCGGTTAAAAAAACTTCCGCAACAGACGCGACCGTATTTGTTAAAGCCGCTATACAAGATGGCTGGCACATTTATTCCCTTGAACCGACGGTGGGTGGTCCGGTAAAAACAACCTTTACTTTTGCCCACTCAAAATCCTTCCGGCTCAAAGGGGCAGTTTCAGGCCCTGCACCCAAGACGAAGTATGAAAGCGCCTTTGGTGTCACCGTAAAATATTACGAGGACACGGTTGTGTTTCAGCAAAAAATAACATTACGTAGTAAAACCGCCATTGTCCAGGGCACTGTACAATTTATGGTTTGCAGCGCAAAGCAATGTATACCACCTGCCACTACTGCCTTTTCAATACCCGTTTATTAGACGAGTGCCGGAGATTTTATGAAAGTGATCCTCACGAAATTATATCGATAACCACTAATAGTTGCTATTTCTCCTATTGTCTGGTTCGCTCCTGATTTTGGCTGTTTGACGCATAAAGTACTTTCCCCGGCTGGTCTTAGCCGTTAATCTTGTATAAAAATAATCATGAAAGCCTCACTAAAAAATATATTAACTGCTTGCCTGTTGCTGTCTTGCCTCGCAATCTTGCAGTCGGCAGCGTCCGCAAGTTCCAAAAAGGACACGACCAGTACCGCAGGTTTGAAATTTACACCCGTACAACCGGCCCCGGCAATTACACATGGTATTAATAGTCCGGGCTATCAGAATGGACAGCAGCTAAAAAAAACTGCGGTAGTTATAAATAATGGCGCTGCAAAAGGTAATTTATGGGCCATATTCCTGGCTGGTTTCCTGGGCGGGCTGGCAGCGATCTTGCTGCCGTGCATTTTCCCGATGCTACCGCTCACCGTCAGCTTTTTCCTAAAAAGACAGGGCGATAAGGGTAAGGGGATATTGGACACCATGGTTTACGGCTTGTCAATTATTCTGATATACGTATGCCTGGGGATGGTGATCACGATCGCTTTTGGAGCAAATGCATTAAATGCCTTATCCACTAACGGCATATTCAATTTCATATTCTTTTTGTTACTGGTAACTTTTGCCGCTTCATTTTTCGGCGCGTTTGAAATTGTGCTGCCTAACAAATGGCTGAATAAAGCGGATGAAAACAGCAGCCGGAAAGGCTTTGCGGGAATCTTTTTTATGGCTGCGACGCTCGCCCTGGTGTCCTTCAGCTGCACCGGCCCCATTATCGGGACGTTACTGGTGCAGGCGGCCACATCAGGCGCTCGCTTAGGACCCGCGATTGGCATGCTGGGGTTTTCCATTGCCTTGGCATTACCATTTGTAATTTTCGCGCTTTTCCCTTCCTGGCTCGGTAGCCTGCCTAAGTCAGGAGGATGGTTAAATAGTGTAAAAGTATGCCTGGGCTTCCTTGAACTTGCGCTCTCGCTCAAGTTTTTAAGTAATGTTGACCTTACTTATCACTGGCATTTCTTTGACCGGGAAGTTTTTCTGGCGCTGTGGATCGTGATTACGCTATTAGCCGGACTTTATCTTTTGGGTAAATTATATTTCACTTACGACAGCGCGCCAACGCCGCTGACAGCCCCCAGGTTATTGCTATCTATTATCGTGCTGTCATTTGCAGTTTATATGATCCCCGGGCTTTGGGGTGCTCCTTTAAAATCAATAGCAGCATTTCTGCCCCCGCAATCCACGCAGGATTTTGACCTGTATACGCCTTTGTTAACACAGGAGGCGAATACACTAACGGGCACAACCGCCGTTCCTTCGGCAGTCGAATTGCCCCGCAAATATGGAAACTTATTTGGCCGGCCGTTAAACCTGGATCCTTTTTTCGACTATAAGCAGGGAGTCGCCTATGCTCAGCAAATAAATAAACCGGCACTGATCGATTTTACGGGTCATGCCTGCGTTAACTGCAGGAAAATGGAGGCTACGGTATGGCCTGACCGCAATGTGCTATCAACGATGAAGAACGATTACGTCCTTATCCAGCTATACGTAGATGACAAAACAGCGCTGGCGGCGGCTGAACAATACATCAGCAAATTCAGCGGCAGTAAAATTACAACTATAGGCGAATTGAACAGTGATATCCAGGCCACGCAATTCAATACCAATTCACAGCCCTATTATGTGCTGCTGAGTCCGGTTTCGCAGGCACCGCTCGTCGCCCCCCAGGGATCACTTTACGACCCAGCAGATTTTTACGGCTATCTCGAATCAGGGCTCAAAGCTTTCGATAATGATAATTTACCGGGGATCCAAAACCAAGTTAGTAGACTAAAATAATCAAATCAACCATTTCATAAAACATAGATTATGACAGCAGAAACGACAGAACACGTACGGTGTTTAATTATCGGGTCCGGACCTGCCGGATATACAGCAGCAATATATGCAGCCCGTGCAGATCTTAAACCTGTGATATATACCGGATTGGAGCTTGGAGGCCAGTTGACACAAACGACCAGTGTGGATAATTTCCCTGGTTACCCCAAAGGTGTCCTGGGACCGGCAATGATGGAAGATTTTCGTCAGCAGGCGGAACGCCTCGGCGCGGATCTTCGATTCGGAGTGGCAAGCTCCGTTGATTTTTCAACATTGCCGCACAAGGTGACCATTGATCAAACCAAGACTATAAGTGCCGATACCGTCATAGTCGCGACCGGCGCGACGGCCAAGTGGCTGGGACTGCCCGGCGAACAGCGGTATAATGGCTTTGGCGTATCGGCATGCGCGGTCTGCGATGGATTCTTTTTTAAGGGTTTGGATGTGGCTATCGTCGGCGCGGGTGATACCGCCGCCGAGGAAGCAACCTATCTGGCCGGGCTTTGCAGGAAAGTCTACATGTTGGTCCGAAGTGACCGGTTTAAAGCCTCGCCGGCGATGGTGAAAAGAATATTGAGCAAGCCTAATATTGAGGTGGTCTACCATTCGGAAGCCAGGGAAATCATAGGCGATGGAAAAAATGTCATCGCGGTCAAAGTTCTCGACAATCAGACCGGATTAACTAAAAACCTACCAGTCGCCGGCTTCTTTCTGGCAATAGGTCATCATCCCAATACCGGCATATTCAAGGAATGGCTTGAACTCGACAATGAAGGCTACCTCAAGACCGTGCCTGGCACGTCCGTGACAAATATTGAAGGGGTGTTTGCCGGCGGTGATGTTCAGGATAATTATTACCGGCAGGCGATCACCGCTGCTGGCTCAGGCTGTATGGCCGCCCTGGATGCTTCACGATACCTTGCCGCGAAAGAGGATGAAATGATGTTGGATATGCCGGTGAGCGCAAAAAATCTGGCTACTTCGCTTAACAGCTAAATAGCGGATGTTGTAAAGGAGCAGCCGGCAATTCTTTGCTATTATATATTTAAGGGATACCTCAATTTCCGGGTATCCCTTTTGATTTACTAAACACCCGAACCTGCCTTATCAATGCGCTGCAAGAACCATCAGGAGTCCTGAAAACCTGATCTGTGCAATCCAGGTTCAGTTCAATGATCATTCCGGGCAGGAAAGCGCCTAAAGACGCGCTTAGCCAATCGTATTCCTGATAAGCGTAATTGATAAGCACCAGCTGCTGTAACCTATCCTCCGGTCAATAAATAAGATGTCTGTTACGATATACTACTTCATTCCTCATCATCTTCCACCGACTGGTTACCAGTTCATTATCGGATAAAGGCATCCCGGTTTGGCAGATTTCGGGGAGAAAAAAGATTGCTTCACAGGCAATTTAGTCCGCCTCAGGTATTTGGTTATTGGACACCGCAGAATACCTAAATACTTTTGAATAACCAATTACAAGTTAAGATTATGGCAAAGTTTAAAACCAGGATTTCGCTGCATGATAGCGGTCAAAAAGCACGATTATTCAAGGGTTCAGCCCGCAGCTGTTAAGCTGGCCAAACCCAATGCTTATTCCGTTAATCTCCGGTCAAATGATTGTTTAGTTCTGATGTACTCTCTCATAATAAAAGACTTTTAGGATAATTTAATTTTCTAAACTCTGATTAAAATATTATTTAACTAATTGATTGTAAATTATTTATACACCAATCAAGCTGCCGTGCAACTTCTGGCGTTTGTTTTGGCTTCATGGAACAAATTAGAAATATTAACAATGCAAAAACGGATTTATTACAATAACAAACAGGGGCAGCACCTTCCGGCGGAGAAGCAGAAATTCACGTTCAGGGATGTTTTGGTTATTGCGCTCGGCTGGCTATTCGCGCTGGCAATGGTTTATATCTGCTACCTGAAATTCAAATTTTTCCTGCACCACTAAATAAGTAGAAAATGATACCAATAATTTATGTACTGCTCGGCCTGGCTTTTTTCTGGCTTTTTTTCAAATCTGTTAATTACTTCGAAAAAATCTAATCGCTATGATCGCATTATTCATCGTCGCCATAGCCGTGTTCATTTACATGGTCTATGTATTGCTTAAACCCGAAAAATTTTAATCACTAAAAATTATGAACACAGAAATTTCAGGCGTAATTTTTACTTACCTGCTTACCCTGGCCATCGCTATCCCGCTCGGTATCTATATTGCCCGCATGTTTGCGGGCGAGAAAACCTGGCTGGATTTCATGGCTCCTCTTGAACGTTTCATTTATCTTTTCAGTGGCATAGATGCCAAAAAAGAAATGAATTGGAAACAGCATATGTTTGCACTGCTCACTATCAACAGTGTTTGGTTATTCTATGCTTTTTTCTGCCTGCTTTTCCAGGCGCATCTCCCGCTGAACCCGGATGGTAACCCCAATCAAACCCCCGATCTGGCCTTTAATACAGCCATCAGCTTTGTTGTGAACTGTAATTTGCAGGATTACTCCGGAGAAAGCGGCGCTACTTACTTCACGCAGCATTTCGTGATCATGTTCCTGCAATTCGTTTCTGCAGCAACGGGTATTGCCGCATTATTTGTTTTATTCAGGGCATTCCGGGATAAGGTAACCGACAAGCTGGGAAACTTTTGGGAGTTTTTTGTAAAAAGTATCACCCGCATACTCCTGCCATTATCAGTTATAATGGCGATTGTTCTGGCCTTTAACGGCACGCCAACCAGCTACAAGGGCAAAGACACGTTTATTACCCTGCAGGGAGATACCTCGCATGTATCAAGAGGCCCGGCAGCGGCAATGATCGCCATTAAGCATTTGGGTACCAATGGCGGCGGCTGGTTTGGCGCGAATTCAGCGCACCCGCTGGAAAACCCGAATTACCTGACCAACACCGTGGAGCTGGTCGCGCAAACCATCATCCCGATAGCCCTGGTTTTTGCCCTGGGGTTTTATATCAAAAAACGAAAATTCGCTTATGTCATGTTTGGTGTGATGACAGTCGGTATGTTGATGCTCCTTATTCCGACCATCATTGCCGAAACCGGCGGGAACCCGGCCATAGCCAGAATGGGAATTGCCCAGCCTACAGGCTCCATGGAAGGCAAGGAAGTGCGTTTCGGTCCGGCCAACACAGCTTACTGGAATATTATTACGACAATCATTTCCACAGGATCGGTCAACTCGATGCACGACAGTGCAATGCCCGTATCCGGTTTTATGATGATGATGGCCATGATGACCAATTGCTTTTACGGAGGCTGCGGCGTGGGGATATTAAACTTCTACATCTTCATTATCATTGCCGTATTCATATCCGGGCTGATGGTCGGGCGAACGCCGGAATTTTTCGGACGTAAGATCGAGGCCAGGGAAATGAAGATCGCTTCAATCATCGCCTTGCTGCACCCCTTTATTATATTGGTGGGAACTGCAGTATCAGCTTATGTTCTCGTACATATACCAAATGCGGACTGGGCGGTTAAACCCTCTGCCTGGCTCAATAACCCCAGTTTCCACGGCTTTTCAGAAATGCTGTATCAATACACTTCTTCTGCCGCAAATAATGGTTCCGGCTTCGAAGGGCTGGGTGATAACAATATCTTCTGGAACGTAAGCGCGGGGTTTGTTTTGCTGCTTGGCCGCTTTTTACCGATCATCGGCCCCATCGCCATTGCCGGGATACTGGCTAACAAAAAGTTTATACCTGAATCCGCAGGAACGCTAAAGAGTGATACTTCAACCTTTGGTATAATGGTTTTCGCTGTAATCCTTATTGTGGCCGCCTTATCATTTTTTCCGGCCCTTGCATTAGGCCCTATTGCTGAACACTTTTCTTTAAAATAATCATGAGAACTCAAAATACATTATTTCAGGGCGAACAGGTGAGTGAGGCTTTAAAGCAATCGTTCATTAAGCTCGACCCGCGCCAGCTGATCCGCAACCCGGTTATGTTTACCGTGGAAATCGGCACATTTGTGATGCTGATCGTCAGCATCTATTCTTTTACCAATAAAGGACAAGGCACCTTTGGTTATAACTTTACCGTCTTTATTGTCCTGCTGCTTACCGTTCTGTTTGCAAACTTCGCCGAAGCAATAGCCGAAGCGCGGGGAAAAGCGCAGGCCGAAAGCTTACGCAAAACCCGCGAGGAAACCCCCGCACGTTTGCTGGTTAACGGCAAAGAAACACGGGTGATGTCGTCGCAGTTGAAAAAAGGTGATGTTTTTATCTGTGAGACCGGCGACAATATTCCTACCGATGGCGAGATCATTGAAGGTATTGCTACAATAGATGAATCTGCTATCACCGGCGAGTCCGCTCCAGTTATCCGGGAATCCGGCGGTGATAAATCATCGGTAACGGGTGGCACAAAAGTGCTGTCCGATAGGATTAAAGTGATGGTAACGACTCAGCCGGGTGAAAGCTTTCTGGATAAAATGATCGCTTTAGTGGAAGGCGCTTCCCGTCAGAAAACACCAAATGAGATCGCTTTAACCATCTTGCTGGCAGGTTTTACCTTGATCTTTGTGATCGTTTGCGTTACCCTTAAGCCTTTTGCGGATTACGCGAATACGCCGATCACTATAGCCGCATTTATCTCTTTGTTTGTTTGTTTGATTCCTACGACTATCGGTGGCCTGTTATCGGCCATCGGTATCGCGGGTATGGACCGGGCATTACGTGCGAACGTAATTACCAAATCCGGCAAGGCGGTGGAAACCGCTGGCGACCTGGATGTGCTGCTGTTGGACAAAACAGGCACCATTACTATTGGCAATCGCAAGGCAACCAACTTTTATCCGGCCAAAGGTATTAGTGAAGAAAGCTTTGTCATGGCTTGCGTACTGAGCTCCCTGGCTGACGAAACACCGGAAGGTAAATCAATCGTTGAGCTGGCAGGCCAAAGCAAAACCGCACCGTCAGTAATTGCACCTAAAGGTTCCGTATTTATTAAATTTACTGCCGAAACCCGTTTCAGCGGCCTGGATACGCCGGATGGTTTACGTATCCGTAAGGGCGCGTTTGATTCCATTCGGAATTTAGCCGTGAAAGCCGGGTATACCTTTCCTGGCGAGGTAGAGGATAACGTAAAAAAAATCTCTTCAAATGGCGGTACCCCGCTGGTCGTGTCCCAGAATGAGCATATCCTGGGTGTTATCGAATTGCAGGATATTATAAAGCCCGGTATAGCCGAACGATTTGAGCGCCTGCGTAAAATGGGGGTTAAAACTGTGATGGTTACCGGGGATAATCCCCTTACCGCGAAATTTATTGCAGGGAAAGCCGGGGTGGATGATTTTATTGCCGAAGCCAAGCCGGAAGATAAGATGAACTATATCAAAGCCGAGCAACAGGGCGGTAAGCTGGTCGCGATGATGGGGGACGGCACGAACGATGCGCCAGCCCTGGCGCAGGCAGATGTAGGCGTCGCTATGAACAGCGGCACCCAGGCCGCAAAAGAGGCGGGCAATATGGTGGATCTGGATAATGATCCGACCAAGCTGATCGAGATCGTGGAAATCGGCAAGCAATTGCTAATGACACGGGGGACCCTGACCACATTTTCCATCGCTAACGACGTGGCCAAATATTTCGCGATTGTCCCGGCCCTTTTTATGGTATCCATTCCGGCGCTTAAGGCGCTGAATATCATGGATCTGCATAGCCCGCAATCCGCCATATTATCGGCAGTGATCTTTAATGCGATCATTATATCCTTATTAATTCCACTGGCATTACGGGGGGTGGAATACAAGCCGATCGGTGCCAGCGCCCTGTTGCGCCGTAACCTGCTGATTTATGGGCTGGGCGGTGTGCTGATTCCCTTTATCGGTATTAAGCTGATCGATCTGCTAGTTGCCTTATTTATATAACCTACTGTCCAATCAAAAAAAAAGATATGAAAACGTATTTATTGCCATCCATCAGGTTAACGGTCATCTTATTGGTGATTCTCGCTGGAATTTATCCGCTGGCTATTGCCGGCATTGGAAAGCTAACTCCCGGAGGTGGGGACGGTCAAACCATCCAGGTAAATGACCGCACTGTGGGCTATGCGAACATTGGTCAAAAATTCACGAAAGACCAATATTGCTGGCCACGGCCTTCAGCGGTGGATTATAAGGCCGATGCTTCAGGCGGCTCTAACAAGGCCCCATCGAATCCTGATTATTTAAAAGATGTCGAGAAACACATCCAGGATTTTCTGAAAAGTAATCCGGGAGTTACCCGCGCCCAAATCCCGGCGGAGCTGGTTACTGCATCCGGAAGCGGGCTTGACCCTGACCTGTCACCTGCCGCTGCCAAAATCCAGTCCGCGCGCATTGCAAAAGCACGCGGGATTAGCCAGGAACAGGTGCTGCAGACCATAGACCAGAATACAGAAGGCCCCTTACTCGGGTTATTTGGGCCCGCAAAGGTTAACGTGCTGAAATTAAATGTAGCCCTTGACGGGATAAGAATCAAGAAATAATATATATACTAAAATGAATAAAAAAATAATAATGATCGCCCTATTTTCGGCCTCGGTAATTACCGTTAAAGCCGCCGGAAACCTTACTGATACCACCAAAACTTCTGACGCCCCGCTTGTATTATCAGGATCGGTTGATGCTTATTACAAATACGACTTTTCAGGACGTAAAAACATACCGACCAGCTTCGCAAGCGACCAAAACTCGATCTCTATCGGCATGATAGACCTGGGCTTAAAGAAAAAAGTGGGCAAAGCTTCATTTGTGGGTGAAGTATCCTTCGGTCCGCGCAGTGACCAGTCACTGCCCACCGCAAACACCAATTATCACATCCAAAATTTATATGTTTCCTATGATGTGACGGACAAGCTTAACCTGACCGGCGGATACATGGCAACCTTCATCGGCTATGAAGTGATCAGCCCGGCCGGCAATTTTAACTATTCAACGTCCTATCTTTTTACGAACGGGCCTTTTCAAAATGCCGGATTTAAGGCGACATATGCTTTTTCTGATAAAATTAGCCTGATGGCTGGAATCTTTAACGATGAGTGGAATGTTTATCAATCCGCGCACAATGTTGATGCCTTCGGCGCTCAGTTATTTATAGCCCCTGCGAAAGGCTGGACGGCCTATATCAATCTGCTTACCGCCAATAATAGTACGCCAACATCGGGAACCGAGCTGGATTTAACAACAACCTATCAAATTACCGGTGCTTTTAAGCTGGGATTGAATGCCGCTGATTATTCAGCGTCAAACGGTGCCGGAACCGGCGGATTTGAAGGTGTGGCATTATATCCGCAATTAGCCGTATCGAAGGTCGTCACCTTAGGTTTAAGAGGTGAATATTTTAAGAACAAAAGCGGCTCTTATGAATCTGTAGGCCCTGCCGCAGGTCAATCTGTGACCGGATTAACCTTAACTGCCAACGTTAAAGCAGGCCCGTTAACGCTGATGCCGGAAGTCCGGCTGGACAATGGCTCGAAAGATATGTTCTATGACCACAACAGCACGGCGTCAGCTGATCCTGACGCCCGGTCGGCTTCTCAATTTGTACTGGCGGCCGTTTATTCTTTTTAATTAATAAATATTGCACTGCATTTAGTTGGTTTTGAATTGGTTTATGAGTAGATGTGCGTGCAGAAGGGGATGTTTTTTACATCCCCTTTTATAGCTTATATAATGGAAGAGCAAAATAAGGAACAATCGGTTGAACATTTTCTGGAACTGATCAAGCGTTCCAGGCGCGGCAAGTTTAAGGTTTACATCGGCATGAGCGCCGGTGTAGGAAAAACCTTCCGGATGTTGCAGGAAGCACATACCTTAAAGCGCGATGGAATTGATATCAGGATAGGTTATATCGAAACCCATATGCGGAAAGAAACACAGGAGCTTTTAGCAGGCATTCCTGTTATTGCGCGCCGCGACCTGTTCTACAAGGGCAAATACCTGCAGGAAATGGATGTAGATGCGATTATCTCCATGCGCCCCGAGATTGTAATTGTAGATGAACTGGCCCATACCAATATTGAAGGCAGTAAAAATGAAAAACGCTGGCAGGACGTGATCCAGCTATTAGACGCGGGCATCAATGTCATCAGTGCGGTGAACATCCAGCATATCGAAAGCTTAAACGAAGATGTGAAAGAGATCACAGGTATCGAGGTGAATGAACGGATACCGGATTATGTGTTGCTGCAGGCCGATGAAGTGGTCAATATCGACCTTACAGCGGATGAGCTCATCAATCGCTTGAAGGACGGGAAAATTTATACCCCGGATAAAATCGCCTTTGCACTGCAGAATTTTTTTCAAAGTGATAAAATACTGCAATTGCGCGAACTTGCGCTTAAAGAAGTTGCCACACAGGTAGAACGAAAAATCCAAACCGAAATTCCGGGCCTAATGCAGGCAAAACGCGAAAGGCTCATGTGCTGTATCAGTACAAACAGCGAGACGGCGAAATTAATCATCCGGAAGACGGCGCGGCTGGCAACTTATTATAATGCAAAATGGTTTGTAGTCTATATCCAGACACCCAAAGAAAGCGCTGAAAGGATTGGCCTGGCTGATCAGCGGCATTTGATCAATAATTTTAAGCTGGCTACCCAGATGGGCGCCGAAGTAGTCCGTGTTAAAAATAAAGTTATTGCCAACGGCATGATAACCGTGGCTACTGAAAAAAAAATAACCACTTTGTGCATGGGCAAACCACACTTATCATTGCTCAGCATTATTTTAAAAACAGTTACGTTTAATGAACTGCTGAAAACATTAAGCAAATTGGAAATAGATTTAGTTATACTCTCATGATCAGGACAAGTATTAAAACCAAACTTACGTTAGGACTGCTGTTTTTGTTTATAGTAATCATTTCGTTTGGTGCGATGGGCATTTTTTATGTTAACCGCCTGAGTAATGACGCCAGTAAAATATTAAAGGACAATCAGATCAGCGTGGAGTATTGCAGTCAAATGCTCAAGGCGCTGGACGCGATACCGGATGATGCGTCACAGATCCGGGTATTTGAAAAAAACCTGAAGCTGGAAGAGAATAACATCACTGAACCCGGCGAATTCCAGGCAACTGCCGAGGTGCGCTATTTATTTGAGCAGTTGAAAAAAGACCCGGCAGGATTCAACAAGATCAGGGAAATGCACAAGGCTATATTCAAGATCGATGATGTCAATGAAATTGCCATTATTCATAAAAACGACCGCGCTTCCCAGCATGCCAGGGAGGCCACCATTTGGCTGAGCGGCGTAGTAACTATTCTAAGCCTCATTGCATTTACCTTTGTCATCAATTTCCCGTCAATTGTTGCCCGGCCCATACGGGAACTTACAGAAGGTATAGAAGAAATCGCTAACAAAAACTATAGTAAACGGATTCATCTCGATCAAAAAGATGAATTTGGAGCGCTGGCGGATACGTTCAATACGATGGCCGGCAAGCTGGATGAGTATGAGCATAGTAACCTGGCGGAAATCCAGGCTGAAAAACGAAGAATTGAAGCCATTATCAATAAAATGAATGATGGGATCATCGGCATCAGCGAAAAAAACCAGATCCTCTTTTTTAACTCCGCGGCGGAAAACCTGTTCGGGTTGAAAGAGAAGGAGATCATTGGAAGTTATGCATCGGATGTCGCTGTTCAGAACGATCTGCTCCGCTCTGTCTTGCAAAATGAGACCACTCAGCAGCTCAAAATATTTCTCGATAATAAAGAAAGCTATTTCGTACAGGAATCAATCCAGATCCAAACGGACAATGTAATCAGCGGCAGGGTGATCATCCTGCGTAATATCACTCCTTACAAAGAATTAGATGCGGCGAAAACCAATTTCATCGGGACGCTTTCGCATGAATTAAAAATCCCATTGTTTGCTATCAACATGAGCACGCAGTTACTGGAAGATAAGCGGGTAGGCGAAATGAACAAGGATCAGAAAGAGATACTTGCGACCATTAAGGCCAACGGCGAACGGTTGCTTAAGATTACCGGGGAACTGCTCAATATGTCACAAATAGAAACGGGGCATATCCAATTGAAAAAAGAGCCGGCAGATCCCGCTAATTTAGTACGTCAGGCCATCCAGGCAGTTCAGCAGCAGGCTGACCAGCTTAACATAAGGCTCAGGGAACACCTTGATAAAGGCCTGCCAATGATTACGCTGGATGAAGAAAAAACCGTTTGGGTGCTGATCAACTTTCTGAATAATGCCTTAAAATATTCTTCAGAAGGCGGAATTGTAGAATTACATGTCAAAAAAGAAAAAGAAATCATCCAATTTTGGGTTACGGATCATGGAAAGGGAATTGAAGAACAATATGTGGACCGGGTCTTTGATAAATACTTCCAGGTGCCCGGTACAACCGAAAAGTCGGGCACCGGCTTAGGCTTATCCATTGCGAAGGAATTTATAGAAGCCCAGGGAGGAAAAATCTGGATGAACAGCAGGTATGGGGAAGGCAGTACCTTTGGCTTTAATATTTTAATTAATGCCTGAATAACAAACCACCTATGAGTATGACAATTGCGAATGTTTTATTAGTTGAGGATGAATATGATGTGCGGTCGCTTCTAAAGCGGGTACTTTCTTTGGAAGGTTTTATTGTTTTCGAAGCTGAAAACTGCAAAACTGCGACGAAGATATTGGAAAATGAAAGCATCGACCTGGTCATTTGTGATGTTAAGCTGCCCGATGGCAACGGCGTAGAGTTTATCGGGAAGATGAAAGCCGCGCATCCTTATATCGAGATCATTGTGCTGACCGCTTACGGCAATATACCGGACAGCGTACAGGCCATTAAAAGCGGCGCCTTCGATTATATCACCAAAGCGAATGACAACCAGCGGATCCTCCCTTTACTCTACCGGGCACTGGAAAAGGTCAAATTAGAAAAAAGGGTGGCGCTCCTGGAGAAACAAGCGGCTGACCGCTATGTTACTTTTAATGCAATTATAGGCAACTCTCCGAAGATAGTTCAGGCAAGGAACCTGGCGGAGCTGTCGGCACCCACCGATGCCTCTGTTTTGCTTTTAGGGGAAACGGGTACGGGTAAGGAGGTTTTTGCACAGGCCATACATTCCGCCAGTAAACGAAGCAACAAAACATTCCTGGGTTTAAACTGCAGCGCGTTTGGGAAGGATATATTGGAAAGCGAGCTATTTGGTCATAAAGCGGGCGCGTTTACCGGTGCGGTCAGGGATAAAAAAGGATTGATTGAGGAAGCGAACGAGGGTACTTTATTCTTAGATGAAATTGGTGAAATGCCCATGGATTTGCAGGCAAAGCTATTAAGGGTTTTGGAAACCGGCGAGTTTATTAAAGTGGGTGATACGAAGCAGGTAAAAGTAAACATCCGGGTAATCGCTGCAACCAACCGTGATATTAAAAATGAAATTGGTAATGGAAAATTCAGGGAAGATTTGTTTTACCGTTTAAACCTGATCACCATAAATCTTCCACCCTTAAGGGAAAGACAGGATGATATACCGCTGCTGGCGCAATACTTCCTGCAAAAACTCACCCGGGATGCCTATCAGCAGGTTAAGGGAATGACCCCTGCGTTTGTGGAGAAATTGCAACAAAACGAATGGCGGGGTAATATCCGGGAGTTGAGAAATGTGATAGAGCGGTCATTGATCGTATGCCAGGGAACGGAACTGAATATTGATAACCTGCCGGTTGAGATGCAATATCCAACCTTAAAATCAAATGCTTTTTCCGCATTTGACCTTGCTAGCGTGGAACGCCTCCATATCCAGCAGGTGTTACAATATACCAAAGGGAATAAAAGCCAGGCCATTAAATTGTTAAATATCAGTTCAGCTACCTTATATAGAAAAATAGAGGAATACAAACTCGAGGATTAGCGTAGCTGCCCAAACAAATTAAAGCCGCGCATTGGCTCGATAGCCCCGAAGCGTTTAATTCTGTATTCGGTAAGGATCTTTAGCCGGATACCATTTTAGCCAGGTTAACCAGCTTCTCAAATTCGAGCTTATCAATATAACCGCTTGCTATTGCCGCCTCTTCCAGGGTTAGGTCATGATCTGTCGCGTAATGGGCAATTGAAGCGGACTTATCGTACCCGATAACCGGGCTTAGCGCGGTAACGAGCATTAATGACCTGCTCACATAAAAATCTATTTGTTCGTGGTTCAACCTGATCCCGGAGATGCAAAATTCATCTAATCTTTCACAGCCGTCAGCAAGTATCTGCGCTGAATGCAGGAAGTTATTAATGATGAGCGGGCGCATGGCATTCAATTCAAAATTGCCCTGGCTGCCCGCGTAGGCCACGGCATTATCTTCGCTGATCACTTGTATACAGATCATGATCATTGCTTCACATAATGTCGGATTAACTTTTCCCGGCATTATGCTTGATCCGGGCTCATTCGCCGGAAGCTCCAACTCGCCGAGCCCGCATCTTGGGCCGGATGCCAGCCAGCGAATATCGTTTGCAAATTTCAGCAATGCAACCGCCGCCCCCCTCAATGCCGACATCGCAGCAACCATGCTGTCTAAAGAACCCTGGGCGGCGAACTTATTGGAGGCTGTTATAAACGGCTTGCCGGTCAGCAACGCAATTTCCTTCGCGATATCTTCCGCGAACCCCGGAGGCGCATTTAGCCCCGTTCCAACGGCCGTACCCCCCGCAGCCAGCGCGTACAGGCTTTTCCTGCTGTCTATGATTCTGGTTATAGCGTCATTAAGCTGGTCGGCATAGCCCGACCACTCCTGGCCCACAGTCAGCGGGACGGCATCCTGCAAATGCGTCCGGCCTATTTTTACTACGTTCATCCATGCAGCTGAATTATTGGCTATAGTTTTCAGGATCCTTTTCATTCCCGGCAGCAGCACCCCATCGATCATGTAGATGGCTGCGATATGCATAGCAGTTGGAAAGGTATCATTAGAGGATTGGCCCATATTGACATGGTCATTCGGATGCACAGGTATCTTGCTTCCTATGACACCTCCCAAAAGCTGGATGGCCCGGTTGGAGATCACTTCATTGACATTCATGTTTGACTGTGTCCCGGAACCGGTTTGCCATACGAACAGCGGGAACTCGGCATCAAGTTTCTTAGCGATAACCTCGTCTGCGGCCGTAATAATGGCATTAGTTATAGCTTCAGATAAGCTGCCGTTTCTATAATTAACCATCGCCGCCGCTTTTTTGACGTATCCATAGGCATGGTACACTTCCTTCGGCATTTTATCATGCCCTATCGAAAAATGAATGAGGCTTCTTTGGGTCTGGGCTCCCCAATAATGATCGGCAGGTACATCTATTTCCCCCATGGAATCAGACTCCTTTCGCGTGCCGCTGGCCATTATACCAATCGGGGGAAACTTAATGCCGGACTCTTCTGATTGCTGTTCCTCTGGTTTTTTCATAAATTTTTTCTCCGCTATGGCATAATCTTCAGCTGTTCTTAGAAGAAATAGCTACCCTAAGATATAATGGGTTTATCGCGTTAGCAATCACAAATACCTTTAAACGGACTAAACCACCCATGAGGCCGCCGGTTTTTAAAGCTAAAATCATAAGGTCGCCGCTCAGCGGGATTGCTGTGGCGGGCAATTCATAGCAAACTATTGTGAGGCAACCCAAGTTATAATTTATAATGCTGGTATCCCCGGCCCGTCATAAGGTGTTTCCAAAGCATTCATGATCCGGGTCAGCCGATGCTTTGCCCTGCCTCCATCTGTGTCCAATATCATCATTTCAATGTTCCTCGCTACGGAGTCTTTCACTTCGTGCTGTGTACAGGCCCTGTCCAGCCGTAAGGTATCCGGTAATGCAGCAGTATCAAAATAGACGATTAGTTCCTGTTGGGGCATCCGGCAAAGATATCAAAGCCACCGGCTATTTGCCTCAATTCAAACGCAATCCAGGGTGGATATTTTATTCTATTCCATGGCCAGCGTCCTGGGCAAACGCGCCATCAGTGTGATTCTTTCCGGCCTCGACTGTGACGGCTCCTTAGGTGCCACCCAGATCAAACTCCACGGCGGGATCACCATTGCGCAATTACCTGCCACGATGCAGCATCCCTCAATGCCGGAATCCGCTATTGAAACCGGCCAGACCCGTTTTATCTTAACACCGCAGGACATCGCCGGGGAAATAACGAAGTTGACAAGTGTAAAAGTCGGGCTGAATTAAACAATTAACGGGAAAAATGGTTTATTTGTTTGTTTATCAGAAAACGCGCTAAATGGGTCAACCTGGTCATGCTTCTAATATAAATTACCCGTTTTTAACCGGTGGCGGTGAAATGGGTGCGCTTATCCGCTCGATCGACTGGTCGGCGAACCCTTTAGGCGAACCCTCCGGCTGGTCGCCTGCCTTGCAGCAAACCGTCAGTATGATGCTGACCACCTCATTCCCGGTACTGATCTGCTGGGGTGAAAACTATATACAGCTCTATAACGACGCTTTCCGGCCTATTAATGGGGAAACCAAACATCCCCAGGCGATGGGCGGCAGCGCAAAGGCTACCTATGCGGAGATCTGGGAACAGATCGGCCCCATGTTCCAGTCGGTCATGCAGGGACAGACCGTTGGCTTTCCCAATTTTATGGTGCCGCTGGACCGAAACGGCTATTTAGAGGATTGCTATTTTGATTTTTCATACAGCCCGATACGGGACAGCAAGGGCGTTACCGGCGGCATCCTGGTGATCTGCGTGGAAACGACAGAAAAAGTGAAGGCGATCAGCCAGGCGGAACAGGCACAAGCGGCAGTCGCCAGCCAGCGTGACCGGCTGACCAGCTTTTTTATGCAGGCACCTGCGGGTGTCTGTATCCTGGATGGCCCTCAATTGGTCTATGAACTGGTCAACCCGGCGTACCAGGAATTATTGCCCGGAAGGAAATTATTGGGCCGGCCGATCTTTGAGGCGCTGCCGGAACTGGTCGCCACACCCTTGCAGGAAGTACTGTTAAATGTTTATAACACCGGCGCACCCTTTGAGATCAATGAACTGTTGATCCCGGTAGCGGAATATGAAGGCGGCCCCACTCAGAACCGTTATTTTAGTTTCACCTACCAGGCCCGGCGTGATGTAAATAATAAGATAGACGGCATACTAGTTTTTGTTTTCGAAGTGACGGCGATGAAAAACGTGCAGGAGGACCTCCGTGAAGCCCGGGAGCAGTCCGATCAGCAAAAAAGGGTCTATGAAGCGATTTCTTCCGGCACACCTGACCTGATGTACGTATTTGACCTGGATTACCGTTTCACTTATGCCAATAATGCCTTATTATCTATGTGGGGCAAAACCGAGGAAAACGCCATTGGCAAGGGTTTGCTGGAAAACGGTTACGAACCCTGGCATGCGGAAATGCATGAGCGGGAAATTGATCAGATCAAAAACACTAAACAACCGATTCGTGGGGAAGTTTCTTTTCCCCATGCCATTTTAGGCAAGCGGGTCTATGATTATATTTTGACGCCCGTGTTCAATGAGCTGAGCGAGGTAGCAGCGGTAGCCGGCATTACCCGGGATGTTTCTGAGCGCAAGCAATTGGAAGAGACGCTGGCCAACAGTTCAGAAGAGTTACAAGCGATCAATGAGGAAATGGCGACTACCAATGAGGAAATGGCCGCGTCCAACGAAGAATTGACCGCCACTAACGAAGAACTGGCATTCGTCAATCAACAACTGCTGGAGGCGCAGCAAAAGATCGAAGAAAGTGAAACAGCACTGCGTTTGGCCATTGAAGCCGCCAATTTTGGTACCTGGTTCATTCATTCTGAGACCCGGGAGTTTATTACCGATGCCCGTTTAAAGGAATTATTCGGCTATTACCCGGATGAAGCGCTGTCCATTGAACAGGCATTAGCACAAATCACCGAAGAGTACCGCGGCTATGTTGCCAATAAACTGGAGAATGCTATTTATCGTAACGGCGATTATGATGTAACTTATCCCGTGATCGGTTTACACGATAACCAGTTGCGTTGGCTGCGGGCCGTCGGCAACCTCAAAGCAGACCCTTCCGGCGCGTTCTCCGCATTTACCGGGATGGTGATGGATATCACGGAGCAAAAGCAGGACGAAATGCGCAAAAATGATTTTATCGGGATGGTGAGCCATGAACTAAAAACGCCGCTTACCTCGCTGACCGCTATCGTGCAGGTCGCTAACCAAAAATTGAAAAGTAATGAAGACAGCTTTTTAGCAGGCGCGATGGAAAAAGCTGGTGTGCAGGTCAAACGGATGAGCAATATGATTAATGGGTTCCTGAACGTTTCCAGGCTGGAATCCGCTAAACTGGTCATTGAGAAGCGCGAATTCAATTTGGAAGACCTGATCGAAGAAACGATCAAAGAGACCGAACTGACCGTATCCAGCCATGTGATTAAATTCGAACCTTGCAACCCGGTGATGATCAAAGCCGACCATGATAAGATCGGCTCGGTCATCACCAACCTGATCAGCAACGCCATTAAGTACTCCCCAAAAGGCAAAGAGATCGACATTAAATGCGAAATCATTGGAGACCGGGCACAGGTGAGTGTAAAAGACGAAGGCATGGGTTTAAAACCTCAGGACAAGGACAGGGTTTTTGAACGGTATTACCGGGTGGAAACCAATGGTACGCAGCATATTTCAGGTTTTGGCATCGGGTTATATTTAAGTGCGGAAATTATTCACCGGCATGACGGCGAAATTTGGGTGGACAGCGAAAGCGGCGTAGGGTCAACTTTTCATTTCAGCTTACCGTTACATTAGTCTTCTGAATTAACTATACTATGATTAGGAGTTAGATGCCCTTGTTTTTTTAACCTTACCAAAAAGATAGAACCTTTTCCATAGACCGACGTAACAGTAATGGAACTGTTCAGTAAATAAAGCAAATCTTTGACGGTGGACAGCCCAATGCCTGAACCCTGATTATTGAACCGGTCTGTAATTTTCAGGGTGAAATTATTTTGAAAAATCTTTTCAAGATACTCACCTGGTATCCCAATGCCGTTATCTTCGATTTCCAGATCATAATAGGACTCATCTTCGGAAAAGCGTATCTGAATTATGCCTTCACTTTTATCATTATACCGGATCGCATTACTTAAAAGATTAATAAGGATCTGTTCAAATGCAATAATAGAAAAAAGTAAACGATGCTTTCCAACCGGTAATTCAATGCGAATGTTGGCCGGAACAGACAATAGGCCAAGCATTTTATTTAACAGCATGTTGAGGTCAAAATCCTGCTTTCTTTCCAGTAATAATGCAGGATTTTTAGAGTACGCCATCATTTCATCTACAAGAGTAAGCAAACTATCTGTGGCTGAAATATTCATATTCACCAGGCGCAGGCAACCTTCATCCTGAAGTTTTTCATGGCGGACTTTAAGCGCCTGTGAGGTTAATTTAATGCTGCTCAGCGGATTTTTAATATCATGGGCGGCCATCGAAGCAAATTTTTGAATTAATACATTCGCATTGATTAATTCCTGGTTGGTTTTTTCGAGCGCAGAAACCTTCCTCCTCAGTTCGATTTTATCCACAACCTGTTTGGCAAGTGCTTTTAATGCATCGATTTGTCCGCCGGTAAAATCATGGGTTTTCTGGTCAAGCACACAAAGGGTGCCTAATGCATACCCCTCCTCATTTATTAAGGGGACACCGGCATAAAAAGTAACTTTCGCTTCTGTTACAACAGGATTTCCGATAAACCGTTCATCAAGTAAAGCATCAGGGACAATCATAATATCATCGGGCCCCGCAATAGTATGGGTGCAAAATGATAGATCCCGGTAATTTTCAGTAAGCTCTGTACCGATATGCGATTTAAACCACTGGCGTTTTTCGTCAATAAAGGTGATTAAAGAAATGGGAGTTTGGCAAATTGCCGAAGCTATTGCTGCAATGGCATCAAAATCCTTTTCTTCACCGCTATCTATAATATTATACGATTGTAAAGCAATTAACCTCTCAATTTCGTTTTCCGGAAATGGTAATTCTTTTTCTTTCATTTACAGTCGATCATACAAACTTACACTTAATAAGTGTTTATCAAACCCTGTTTAGTAACAAGTTGATATATACTGGCACTGTATTAGCTTGTTGTTAAAAGTAAATAATTTTACTTATGGGAAAGCGAATACTTATTTTAGATGATGACCAGGATATCCTGGATGTAGTGTCCTATTTGCTTACCGACAGTGGATTTGATGTTCAGACGCTCTCGACCGGGGAACAGGTATTTTCCACAATTAATCAATTTAATCCCGACCTTGTTTTAATGGATGTTATGCTCGCGAACCTTGATGGCCGGGTAATTTGCAGGAACTTAAAAGAGGGAAAAAATACTCACCATATACCTGTGATCCTAATATCAGGAACTCATGACCTCGCTCATTCTTTACATCAAAAGGGTGCCCCGAACGATTTTATACCAAAACCCTTTGATATCGATCTCCTATTGAATAAAATAAAAGAACAATTGCAATAGACCCGTTTTCAGAACAGCCTGTAGTCAAATTAGATTACTCAATTAGGTTACAATTGAAGTTAACCACCAACAGCATGTGGCTTTTTTGTACCAACTAACCATTTCTCCCTTGTTTAATTATCCAATCAATCTTCATCCTTTTATAAACCTCGTTCGCTTCAGCATCCTTCCAGCTTTTAAAGAACACCACTGCGGCGTCTGCTTTTTCCTGTTCGCCGGTACCTTTTACTGCCTGTCAATCCAATTTGAAGTTCGATGAACGGTTGATCCATAATCCTTAAAAACCTAAAAGTTAAGGTTAATTATATAAATCCTTTCCCCCTCTCGCTCTCCATCAGACCCGATAAAAAGAAAACCAAGCCCTGCGGGTGCCTCGTCCGGCAACGGTAGCCGGAAGGACAGTTTTCTTTTTTCCGGTTAAAGTCCACAGCCTGAGATCTGCCAGGTTACTTTCCATTTCATTCCCCGGACATTTTCATGATCGATGTCATTATTCATTTAGCCTTTGCCTGAGGCGAATTTACACCTCTTCAGCGGCCAAGGCTAAAGCAAGTGCCGCTTAAAAAATCTCCACACCTCCGCTGCGCTGCGGGTAGTATTTTTTGCGGCAGCCTTGTTCCGCTCGCCCCCCGCGCAAGTATTCTGCCTCTATCAAAGGCCAAATGAGGGTTTTAGCCGAATTGGACTGGAGAACAGAATTTTTAAACACAAATAATTAAAACGCAATGGAAACATTAACAGGAAGATTAACCGCAGACGCTAAAGTTAGCGTGGTTAACGGGGACAAAAAAGTAGTGAATTTCTCAATCGCTATGAATGACAACTACCGCTCAAACGGTGAAACCGTACGCACCACTACCTACGTGGATTGCGCCTACTGGATTAACGCAGGCGTGGGCGAATACCTGAAAAAAGGATTACTGGTTACCGTACATGGCAGGCTCGGCTCTCGGGCATGGGTGGACAAGGATGGTAACGCACATTCAGTAATCACCATGCACACCTCGCAAATCAAATTCTTAGGGGGCGCAAATTCTGAAGCTGCTGAAAAACCTGCTGATAAAGCAGGCCAAAAACAGGGCGCAACCGCAGGCGGTGGCGAGGACGACGACCTGCCATTCTAATTAACGGACGATAACATAATATTCAAGTACGGGGGTAATAAAGCCTCCTTTAAAAACATAAAGTCATGGGACATAATATCAATAGGAACAACGGTAAAGACAGCTTTTTCAGCGTAAAGGAAAAGGCATGGCACGGATTAGGTACAATCGTAGACCAGTACCCCACAAGCGCAGAAGCTATACAGTATGCAGGTTTGGATTACGACGTTATCAAATCTCCTTTATTCACCTGTCAGCGGGACGAAGCCATAGGGGATAACGGCGAAATCGTAGAGGGTGGCCAGATAGCCGTGCCTAATCACTTCGCTACCTTACGCACCGACAACCAAGCCGTTTTGGGCGTAGTGGGTAAGGAATACGAAATCGTACAGAACCGTAACGCCTTTGAATTTTTTGATGCTATCGTAGGTGGTGGGGACGGTATTTTATACGAAACCGCAGGGGCGTTAGGCAAGGGTGAACGCATCTTTATTACCGCCAAGTTACCGGGCTACATCAAGGTGGGCAATCAGGATATGATTGAGCAGTACCTGATGCTCACTACTTCGCACGATGGTTTGGGCAGTATCATGGCAGCGTTTACCCCTGTGCGGGTGGTTTGCCAAAACACCTTAAACGCAGCTTTGCGAAACCATACCAACTCCATTAAAATCCGTCATACCGCATCTGCCAACGAACGCCTGAAACAGGCACATACTTTAATGGGCATATCGGGCAACCTTGCAGGCGAACTGGAGGGCTTGTTCAATCATTGGTCAACCGTGCGCATTACCGACAAGCAGGTGAAAAAGCTGATACAAATTGCCATGTCACCCAACAAGGAAACATTGGGCAACCTTGAAGCGGGCAGACTGGATAAGCTATCCACCAACTACACCAACATGGTAGACAATGTTTATGAGTACGCTTTGGGTAGCCCAACCCAGCAAATGGAAACCACCGCAGGGACGATATTCGGCGCATACAATGCCATTACGGGCTACTTTCAAAACGTCCGAAAATACAATGACGATGACGCCAAATTCAAATCCATCATGGACGGCACAGCCAAACAACGGGGACAAATCGCCTTTGACCTTTGCTGTGACTTTTCCCGCAATGGTGCAGATGTGCTAAACCTTAGTTAACCAATTACGGGGGAGCAATCCCCCTTTTATCCACTTAAATCATAAAATTATGAGCCCTTTAAAAGCATTAAACAACGTACAGAAAGCAAGGCTTTTACATGCGCTGTTTTACAACGAGATACCTGCCTTTCTAACTTATACTAAAAACCATTGCACTTACATGCGGGAAAACCCTGACGAGGTACGCAAGGTATGGGTTGACCAGCTATTCAGCGTGGAATTTTGGTTTGAATTAGCCGAAGAAACGAATCGTAAAATCAAACAATACGGGAAGCAACTGGAAAAAAGCAGTGCGGTTTTCAGCGACCAGTTATTTGACGGTTATGGCGCATTATTTCTTAATCATTGCCTGACCACCTATGCAGGTAAAGGCAATCCCGCAGACCCGAAATTCAAAACCGCAGTGGACTTATTTATCATTCCCTAATCTTATGAAAACGCACTTAATTCACCATAGTACCCTGCTGTTTGGAGCAGGGGTATTTATCGCAGGTCTGCTGATTAATATGATAATCGGCAGGCGCAGGTTCAACCGCAGAGGAATTGCAGGTTTACAAATGTTTTCCTCTTATACCAAATGGCTGATTATTACCCGACTGGAGAGCCTTTTTAATTTCATTGCTTACCTCTTAATCATAGCAGGCATTATTATCATGGTCTGCGGATGGTATGCCCATGTTTAACCCTTTAATATCGAAATCATGAAAACGAACTTCTTTGAAAATATCGCCAATTTGAATACCCCCGGTTTTTGGAAAATCGGCATCCACAATGATGTAGACGGCAGATTTGTCGTATCTGCCCTGTACTCCCCGCAGGAAACACCCGACCAAAACCATTGCTCCCCTGATTTTTAAGGGGACAGCAGAGGAAATGGGGGACGGCTTTTTTAAAGCCATCGTCCAGCCCGTTCAGCAAACCGCAGGATTGTACAGCACCATTGCCGAGTACAGCAAATCTATTGAAGCCGCTAAGAAAAAGGTTACCCAAACTGCCAAAAGCCAACCGGCCAAAGTGAAAAAGGAAGGCGGGGATGATGAGGAAGAAATCGAAGTAGGCGAGCCAAAAATATCCGCAGAAGACAGGAAGAAAGCCTATTTCGATACCATCAAAAAAGTGGTGGAACTGAACGATGCCTGCAAATACGAGGATGCGCTGAATATTCTGCCGTCCGTTGCGGACTATCCCGACAAGAAAGAGGAACTGGAAAAAAAACGGGCGGATTTGGAACGCAAGAAAACGCAAATGGCACAGGCAATGGAACTATTTAATCAGGACTAAAACCAACCATCATGTTACAGACAACGCAATTAGAACGGATTTTTATCCATAAGGAAAACGGGCAGGAAGTCCAATGTGGCTTAAACGATAATACCGAAATGAAGAACGCAATGGAAATAACAGATTTGGACGGAAAGGTCTTAACGGTTACGGATTGTACACTGGCATTAATGCAGGCAGACGATTACCGACATTACAGGGTTAGCGAACCCTCTCCCGATCAATTGCATTTGTATGATTATTGGGAGGATTTATATCAAAAATTGCTGCTATTGGACGGCAAAATAAAAGGCGATAAGGACATTTTATGATACGGTATGTTAAAGGGAATATCATGGATTCAAGTGCGGAGGCATTCGTGAATACGGTCAATACGGTTGGGGTAATGGGGAAAGGGATCGCCCTGCAATTCAAACAAGCCTTTCCCCATA
>Ga0302309_10000246_pt1 | contig 71073 bp, 66 predicted proteins | sample III_Palsa_N1_1_FD_200453 | JGI IMG/M metagenome (GOLD analysis project Ga0302309, IMG submission 200453) | Peat permafrost microbial communities from Stordalen Mire near Abisko, Sweden - III_Palsa_N1_1 | ecosystem: Environmental > Terrestrial > Soil > Palsa > Peat permafrost | place: Sweden...
CAATTTGAAATGAATTTTTTCTGGAAGAACAAACTGTTTTTTTTTCTCGTTGTTTTCATCGAAATGAAAATTCAGAATCATGAGCATAATTAATCGAAATCAATAGTTTGTGGCGCATTTCTTCCACAGTTGAGAAGACAGGTAACCAGAGTTCAGCAAAACATGTTCGAGCTTGGGGTAGTTTCTCCGTAGTCGAAATAAAAATGATCTTGAGTTTTTCATCAATTCCAGTTTGAGGCCGCGTCCCAATCGCAGTGATAAATGTGTACAGTGTTGACACTTGAACATCTGTGAACGAGCGTATGACCTCTTGAAATTGCAAAATCATTGGATTAGAACACTGTCGCGCCGGTTCGCCACCATATGAGCAACAAGCAATAAAGTCTTCCGCGTTAATAATGGATGTTGGTGCGCCGTACATCAATCCAATTTGATCGTCAACGCGTGCATTTGCTATTGTGAAGTGATCGACAATGTCCCAAAATCCGTCCCGAAGCACAATCATTTGCATCAATGCGCGATGAGTGGTCTTCTGTCGCATGGTCCAACGAGCAAAACTGATCTTTGACACTTCAGCGAGGGGCTTCCCCAATCTCTCGTCGATTATGGCGTCCTCTGTTAAATAAACGGCGCGAGACACTTCAGCGACGGTCGAACCATTTAGGAGAGGTTGAAGTATCTGCTTGTATTCCGTTGGATAAGTCTCCGCATAACACTTCTCTTCCGATTCTTGGGTTGTAGCCTTGAAGAACATTTCATCGTACACATAACTCATCAATCGAAATGGGGCCCTGAAACCGTGCAAAAACATCCAGCCCATAACACGTCCAAGAAGCTTGTAGATGCCATATCGTGTTTGAGTAGGGACCAGTGCATAAATAGTTGTCGTTGAGTGTGGGGGCGTAATAGCTTCCATCACATCCGATTGTTTACAGCACCAAGCTATGTACAGATGCGCCCAATTCCAAAACACTCCATGTCCGTGACCCAGTTCATCCTTAAAGTGAATCTCTGGAATCTTGAATAGCCATTTTTTGTCACAATTCGCCAAACTCTCAATGTATGGATTTGTCCGAGAAACGTTATCCGCGCGTATACTCCCATCCTCAGCATAAACACTGACAACTGTTTGATTTGATCGAATTGAATCGGTGTCGTCGTCGTTGCTGATTGTAATTGGCTCAGTAATCTCTGGTGCTCCGCCGGTGCCAGGTACAATTGTTTTACCGTCTTTTAATTCGCGCTGAATCAACTGTCGCCGTGACTCAGCGTTTAAATCATGCGCGATCATTGACAAGCGCGCGATGAGTGAACTGTAAATACAATCTGCGACGCGCGGAGATTTTTTATCAAACAGAATAGCACCAACTCGCTTGCCATTGTCTGAACTGAGCGATCGAACCCATGTTGCAAATATGTGCGGCGCGTTTTGAGCTGCTTGACACAGAACGCTGTTATGTTGAGCCAATGCAGCATCGCATTCATTTGGAAAACGAATGTGAAAATTAGACAACCGGAGGACAGTCAACAAAGTTGCGACAGAAACACGCACACAAGAAGAAATGGTTGTGAATAATGTAATTGGTCCTCTGGGGTTCTTGTCATCATAGAGACCATTTAATTCCACTTTTGAAGGAGCGTGCTCAGCAATCCAACGAATCCATTTTCTCTTGTTTTTGATTATGGCGTGTGTGAATAACACCATTTGTTGTTCAGTCCACACAGCAGTTGAAATGGAGCAGTGGCGAGCAATTACATTGGCCACATCGATATTGTCACGATGACAATATCGAGATAACATGCAAGTCGCCAAAGCGCTTTCATTGCTTGACAGCACGCAAGTTGTCAACGCCGGTTCATTTCCGTTAACTTGATCGCTTTGGTTTGTAAATTTGGCTCCCCATCCCAAGAGCTTATCAAGAAGGAAGAGTGACAGTGATCGTTTGCGCACATTGGATGTATTGATGACAATCAGCAAGATTTTTGATGCATAGGAATGAGAGAATGAGCCATCAGTTGACAGACTGCATTTGTTGAGAATTGCATCAATGTCTCGTATTTTTTGTTTGAACTCGTTGAGCATGTTTGCAAGCATTAGTTCTGTACTGTTTTGATGTATGCTCACAATGTAATCCAAAAAAAGCGAGCGGTCGACCACCGGATGTTCCAGTTTTGCATCGTTGTTTCCCAACATGTCAATTGCGAGAATAGTTTCAGGCGTCAGTGTCTCTGTCATGCGAACAACTGCTTCTGGTGTCGACATTGTTGTGGTTGATATTTCTGTGTCTGATTTCCAGTCCACATTTCCCTTAAACTTTTTAGGAGGCGCCGCGAGAGATAACGAGACAGAAGAAACACTCGAGCTGCGTTTGCGCTTCGTAGGAATGACGCTCATTCACTGATCCTTTGTTAAAAAAAACAAATGATAAGAATATGTTTAATAACACTCTCTTTTTCCCATCCCCACTCTCAATACACACACACACAAGTGTATACACACATACACACAAAATGTCCGCTCTGATCAAAACAATACTTGCTTTTGATAATTATATGTAATATACGTGCACAAATAGGTTAACCAAACAGGTAACGTCATAATCAGATTGATTGTACCAGTCAATTCACAAATCCTAAAATATTTGAAATTACACCCGGAATTTGGGATATAAAAAAATTTGGTCTGTTGGAAATTTATTTCTTTGCAAAAACCTTTAGTACCGTAACAATCATAAAGTAAATTTCTCAAATCATGTACGGAACCGAGTAACACGTGAAAAACTCACGCACAAGAAAATTGTAAACTCGTTCCAGCGCTCCGGGCTCGTCCAATTGCCGAGGTGTGCCAACCAATACCTCCATGTCTTTGAATGTCAGCATTAATTCACTGGCAAAGATTTGTATCTTCACATCCCATGAAGCGAACAGTTTGACAACACAATCGCTCAACTCTTGTCGTATTTCGCGAGGTTGTTTGAGCCGACGCGGTTTAATTTCTTGAAAATCTTTGAGTTTGAGTTTTTTGCCCACGCCAATCAGAACTTCTGCGTCTTCGGGAATCTGTATTTCATCTTCCTCCTCAGTTGTGGCATCTTTTTGAGGGGTTGGTGTGGTGTCAGACTTCTCTTTCATATCTGCGACGACTTTCCGCTTTTTCTCGTGTTTTTCCATTGCAATTTGTTTAGCTCTCGTCTCGTCAGCTTCGCGCTTTTCCTCTTTTTCTTGGAATTCTTTCAGTTCCCTCTGGTCGTCGCGCGAGATTATAAAACGCAGGCGTTTATCTCCGATTGGCTGAATGGTGATTTTGGCGATCTCTTTGTTCAGTTCTTGACTGGCGTCGGTTCGTTCTTCGAATTTTAATCCCTTCTTGGATGATAATAATTGAGCTTGGTGCAAGTCTTCGGTCAATGCAATGTCGGACGTGCGCAAATGAGGTAAATTCCACGTCATTGTTGGTAAATCAGAATGATTTTCCCACTCGTCGAAGATTTGCTTGTATTCTTCAACGTTGCCCAAGTTGGGAAGGGTCGTGTTTGCATAGTTCTCGAACAAAACAAGCTGTTCCTTGGTGAGCATATCACTTTGTTTCAAACCAAACTGAATCTTGACAAACTTGGTTTGCATCTCTTTGACAGTAGGGGCGTATTGTGCACTGAGACGTTGATCAAGCTCATCAATTCGAACAAGTACGTTGTTTTGTTGCTCGACTGTGTCGATATCCGCTTGTTTTATCTCGTCCCAGATCATTTGAGCAATGATCAACTGTGTCTGAATGAACGGATGGTCGCGCAAGCCCCATAATTTCAATTGAAGGAATGTCGTGTTGTGCAAATAATTGTCAAGGCCGATTTTAAACCCGTTCCATTTTTTGCGAACAGCATTGTCTGCGCCAGTGATCCTTTGAAGAACATCGATCAGTTTGTCCAGCGCATCCATGTCAAAGATTGGAAATGATATGGCCGCTTCAAGTAAAAAAACTTGGAAGCTGTTAAGGGTTTTGGCATCCTCTTCGACTGATTGCTTTGCAACTGTTTGTGGGGTTGAGTTAATAACCGGCTTAGCATTTCCAAGTTTAATTGGGAGATCGCTGATGACGACACTACCATTACCATCACCATCACCATTTTTGGTTTCAAGTGCGCTCATTCCCAATTGAGTGTTTATTAACTCGTTGAATTGCAGAATGAAACGTCTTTATTCCTATATATGTTGGTACGATTAACCGATTTCTTTTGATTTCCAATAAATAACCATTCAGTCATGTCGTTCTACAGTGTGCCCAACCAACCCAATTTGACGTTTTGTTTTCCGGCACTGTCGCTTAAAACGGCCAAATTTGATTCATTCAAGGGAGCCAATATAATCTTGGTCAAAAGTTCGCGCTCTCTCTTGCCCGTGGCTCACGTTCAAATGGTCAAATTGTTGCGCGAAGACAACAAGCGTTTAGTTCGTGTCAAGGAACCGACGCTTGATGTGTGGTATGACGTGAAGGCGTCAACTAAAGCTTGGAAACCCGACCAAACTTCAGAACACTTCAAAACTTTTGGAACTGAAATGGTTCACATAAACGGCATTACTCGTTTTGAGAAGCGTTCAAAGGCTGACACAATTACAATATGGTTTCCGGACACGGAAGTCAAGAAAATTGCGGACAAGATGAATGTCGAACTGGTTGTGGCCAGCGAAAAAAAAGAGTATTCTCATTGGCAACACACACAAAGGGAGAGCCTTTCTTATCGAGCTTATAAACTTCAAGGGTTTCCGGACAATACACTTTGGAGCGCATTCGGGTTGAGGCACTGTAATTGGTTTTTGTCAAATGTGAAAGCAAGTACGGCCGAGACGTCTGCTAAATGCCGGGAACTGGATGAATTGTATCAAGAGGATTCAACGTAATTGGTCAAAAATATCGTTTTTTTTACGTAAACATGATTCGATTGTTTCAAACATCGACATCCATTTTGGAACAATCCCGATTTTGTAACAAAGTCGCGAAATATGCTCGATCGGCTCCAGCATATCGCTTGCGTTTTTGAGTAGTGTTATACACTTTCGGATTTGCTTTCCTTTTTGCTCGGATGACATCGGCGTTTGCTTTATTATAGGTTTTCACTTGTGCGAGGATTGTTTTTTTGTTGGCTTCGTAGTAGGCCTTCCTTTTATCTTTGTTGGCTTCGCGGTAGGCCTTCATTTTAGCGCGGATTTTTTCTTCGTTGGCTTCGTAGTAGGCCTTCCTTTTAGCGCGGATTTTGTCTTCATTGGCTTCGGCGTAAGCTTTGTCATATGACTTCTTTTTATCTTTGTTGGCTTGATAATATAATTTCGCTCTTGCGGAGATTTTTTCTTTGTTGGCTTCGAGGTAGGCTTTCGATTGTTCTTTATGAGAATCATAATACGCCTTCAGACGCGCACGTTCTCGCTCCTCGTCCACACCAGAAGCTCTTAATTTATTAACAACAGCATCCTTGAAAATGTCGAGCCAATGTTGTTTATATTGTCTTAATTCGACCAGAGCTTGTTCGCGTGTTGTACCAACCAAATCATATTCTTCCATGATTGTCATATCCCAATCCGGAAAGGCCGTAATAGTCCGAGCTGTGCGATTGCCAGGGATTCGTTTATACTCGGATGTATCTTTCCACTTGCGGTTGCTGAGCGCTTGCAGCGTAGCACCAATGTACACTTGTCCAGCCGGATCGCTTTCGGCTGACATGTAGTAAACAGTGCCCTGCCACGTTTTTTGTTCTTCATCCATAATCACGGGGGGGGGACGCGGATGATCTGTAGAGCAAAATGGCGAATGTTAAACAAACGGAGTCTTCGTCGGCATTGTTAATAAATGGTTATTCATTGTCAAAAACAATGCACTGAACCCAAACCGTTCGTTAAAACGCGAAGCACCACCTCTCGGGTTTTTCAAGAAAATTACACCCGGATTTTATCATTTGGAAACCCGTGCTTACAATGTAGCTTCGAATTATGACAAAAACAATTATCGGAATGTGTCTCTGTGTATACATTAACATATATCGCGCATAGATAAATGATAATAACCAGCCAGTATGGTAAATTTTGCAATTGAACTTACTACACCCGGAATTTTACATATAAATTACACCCGGAATTTTGCATTTAGAAAGAGCGCCATTTTTTGGAAAGCTAAACAATTCAAGAATTACTGCAACAATGTCTACTCTATTGATAAGGTAGAATCATTATTGTTATTTGCATACAATTATTTACTTTCTGTTGCTGAATTGTTTATTTTTTGCTATGTCGCGCAGTTTCGGGAACCAAGAGGTTTTTCGTGATGGCGCCATTGACCAAATGCTGCCGGTTGACGCGGCAACTGCATATAAACCTGATATGCACGATGATTCATTGTTTTGCACTCCGTTCGCTGAAGGGCGAGGGTCGACTGTGCACGCAGCCACTTTTCCAACTCAAGAAGCGTCCTTTTCAAAATTGTGGTCTGAAGGGAGCCGTGCGGTATTCAACGAACTAGACGGCTGTTGTGCAATGAACGTGGATGACGACGACGACGAGGACGATGAGAACGACAGTGACGAACCTGAACACAATCCCGCCCAATTTTCAATGATTGACTCTTCTCCTTCAACGCCATTCATTGAACTGAAGCAGTTTGTTCTCACCAAGGATGCTCGCGGGTTTGGAGAGTATTGTTTGAAACACATTGCCGAATTGCCCGTATGGACCAGCAGCTTATCAACAGCAGCCGAATCTATTGACAATCAAGTGGCGCTTGCTTTGCGCGCATTTGGTGAATTGTTGCGATTCCAAGCCACACTTACTTCTGGTGATGCGAATGCAGACACTGATCGGCTTTGCCTTGGTTCTTGCACTTATCCCAAGTGCGACGTCCAATCGATTATCACCTGGTTGCGCGCGTTCATTCAATGCAAAATCGTTCCTCAATTGCCTCACTACACTATGTTCGCATTTTCAACATGGTCAATTTGGGTGGATATTCTCATTAGTAACAAGGAGGCTCAGTCAAAAGAATGCCTTGATTTCGTTGTGAGCTTGCCTATGAATGATGAACTTACCCGCGTTTGTAAACTCATCCACTCCATGGCATCGCCCCCTACGTCGGCGTTATTGTCACCCAAGGCTCAACGCTTCACACATCCCTTTTGGAAAAGCCTAGCTACATTATTTCAAGCTCTTAACAGTCACACCTCCATCGCCGAAGAACAATTGAGCACAACGATTCACGAGTTTGCAACTTTTTTGCAACCAATTGAAGTCAAGCCTCGGTTCGTGGCCTGGATGAAAAAGCTACCTTTCACTCAAGCTGCGCGTAACGCGTTTATTGTTCATTTGAACACTAACAAGGTCGGGACAATCAAAACCAGGAGTCAATTGAAAATCGATGGAAAAGAAAACGAATACCAACCAATGGAGTTGGTTCAAAAAATCAAAAAGAAAACCATTGTTCAAACCCCAAAAACCCCGACCCCTGCAATCATCTCTCCTCCTTCTCCTTCTCATTCTCCTTCTCTTTCACTTTCACCTGCTCTTCATCCTTTCGTTCAATCTGAAGTCAAGGTCTCTTCTCCGAATCCGGTTTCTCACCCACTCCCATCATCATCATCATCATCATTCGTTGGACAAGATGTGATCAAGCCCACCATGTTGCCTTTGCAACCTGTTCTTCAAATATTCAAACCTCATCTCAATGCAGTCGAATTGAAAATGAACACCACGTGTCCGATTTGCGCGACAACCGTTGACTTCGCGGGCAAACAACTGAGCATTAAGTCCGCAAAAACGGCCCACACTTATCAAGTGTCTGACAACATCGTTTGTTATGTGTGTGTGCCTGCGCGTGCATACCACATTGAATGTTTGCGCGGCACGCCAAATTTCATCGAGGACTATCAAAAGAGTCTGCCGAGCGCCTGCGATGCTTATCAACTTACCCAGCCTTCCAAGACTTCGTTAAAAAGGTCTCGCACGATTGTTATTAGTGTTCCTCCTCCTCAAGTGGCCGTTCCGTGTCCATGCCCTCAACACAAATGTTATCGTTCGCAGTTCGCACCCAACCAAGAAATGTTCACGCACTTATTACCATTCCTCAGTAAATTAGCAGCCAACAAAGAAAATCTGCCCAGTCTCGTCTGCTTGTCTGAATCGGCATTTCAACCTCAACAATCGATCGCGCGCAATATTCAAGAAGCGTGTATCATGCACGGACTTGCGTTACAAAGTTGCTGTGGATCTGCTGCTACATTTGGCCAGCGATTTACTTCTAGTGGTGAAAAAGTCCCAGAAGGTCTTTTCACCAGGTGTTTACTCCCGTTTGAAGCTCCCAGGTTGCCAGCAGTCTCTCGTTGCGCAAAATGTTTCAGTCAATTTCACAATCATTGTGTGTTGGCGACTGGGCGTCTCAGTCCAAGCATTGACTTTAACACGTACTTCTTTTGCTCAAGTTGCCTTGGCAACAAAATCGTCGATGCACCGTGTTCTGTGACTGGTTGTGAAGTTATTACAAACTCAACTGGTCGCAAAGATACAGCCCGTTCATGCAATACATGCGGAGTTCGTGTTTGCGGCACATGCCCTGCAAGCTATCACAAGGACGTTTGCTTCAATCCCGAGTGCATAGCACGTGGCAAAGATTATGTCGAAACCAGATTGCTGAAAGAAGTGTCTATGCGCATTCGATCTCAATTTTGCATTGCATGCAAGGACATTATTCCAAACATTACTACGGCGGTAACTCAATTCGTCTATGACCACGACACTGGATGCATGGGTCATCGTTGCTCCAAATGTTTGTCTACGCGATGATGCTTGTTTTGAAGTTGACTCTCTTCTTCCATTCTTAAAAAAAAATAAAAAATCTTTTTGCTATAACCATCACTACCCTCCTATCCACCACAAAAACCAAAATGTTTGAAAATGGCAGACAAAAAAATTTCAAATTTGAAATTTTTTTACACCCGGAATTTGGCATTTAGTATTGTTACATTTTATGTGTGGTAAAAAATCTGGGCATACGGATGGGGTCCATGCACCTCTGAAATTTAAATTTCAAATTTACCAAAAATCGAAAATATTTATAAGGGATGAACAACTTGTTTGCACTTTTTACGTTTGACACTAAATAAGTATACGTCAAAGTGCTTATCCCCTGCAGATAGGGGTTTCGTTTGACATTTTGTCACTTGACACCGACAAAAATTTTTGGTCAACACAAAATGTCAAAAAAGAGTAATACCCCAACTGCAGGGACTAAGCCTAATGCCATTGACCCCGCCAAAATGTAACACAAATTTCATTGGTATGAAATTTTCCGGGTGTAAATAAATATATATGACAAATTCCGGGTGTAAAAAAGTGTGGATGAAATTTTCCGGATGTAAAAATCATTTCAAACTCAATTCATAACAATTTGACTTGGTTTGTGTTTGCTTGGTGTTGTTTGTTCTGTGACTCGTGTTCATTTGTTGGTTACAAATAGATTGTTCAATCATGTCTAAGAAACGCAATCGTGTTCAATTTGAGGCTACTGCTCTGGTTCCGCGCTCAGCCCGAGTTGATGCGAGTGTGCGAAATGTCAAGGCGGCTTTGGTGCGGTGTCCTGAATGCAGCAAGGTTTGCGAGTTCTTTCTTGCAGCATTGGCATCCGACCGAGTTGGGCCACAAATGGTGTGTCCGGATTGTGCGCGCGTTTGTCTTGATTGTGATCGGCGCTGGATGAAATCTGACTTTCCTCACTACCTGGCATCCAGTCAAAATGTCTTGGGCACAAATCACAGACGCGGCTTGCAAAATATTTGCAACGAATGTACAGCTGCTGATGCCAAGACCTGCGCCCAATGTGGATTCGTCGGAATCCATCTTGAAAAACAACTCATCAAAGTCATCGACGACAAGCCCTATTGCATGGCGTGTTTACGCAAGGGCAACTACTTGTGCAAAGGACCGTCATGCGACACTTTAATTCCAGACGGTTCGTCCGACAGTGCGTTCTGTTCCGCCTGCGAGCGACATGAGAAGTCGTTCTGTACTATCTGCCTGCGTGTGTCATTCAATGCTCCTCGTCTGCCAATCGGTCAAGCTGGTGTTTGTGTGCACGACCCCAAGAATCCCGAACTCATTTTCGCGCCCATTCTTCGTCCTCGAGTCAGGGCCACTTATGAGGAACACCGTCTTGATGACCCCATTCCTTTTTTCTCCGCAGTCACCAGCAAAACAATTACGTATTGTTTCGAATGTGATGACCGCTGCCGCCGATGCCAAGTTCAACTTAATGAAGTGCGAGACGAACGGCGTCATCGCGCTTGCTTGGATATCCACCTTTGGTCCGATCTTTGCCCAACACCCGATAACTGTGCCCGGCTTTGTGACAATTGCAAAGACTTGTCTCAGGTAACACACACACACACACACACACACACACACACACACACACACACATACAGTTGACAAGCATTTGCGTCATGTGTTGTGACATTTCGCACGCTGCTGAGGAGAAGCACTTCACTTATAACGAACGGATTGTGTTGGTCAACATTCTTCGAGTCGATGGGTTGGGTGATTTCTCAATCGATGTTCTCAACGAGATATTCGATTATCTCTGTCACACCGGTGTGTATGTGGAACTTACGGAGGATGAAAAGAAGAAGGATGGTAAGGATAGCAAGGAGGAAGTCAAACTTAGCAAGTGTGGACCAAAGAAACGCCCGCCGCCTACATCTGCTTACCCGCCATATCCAGGTTCTTCTGGTGCGATTAGTTACACAGCAGCAATGAGTCCGTGTTACTCTCCTACTTCTCCTTCTTATTCTCCGACATCTCCCAATTATTCACCTACCTCTCCGTCCTACTCTCCTACCTCTCCTTCCTACTCACCAACTACACCTTCCTATTCCTCTACTTCTGCTTTTTATTCGCCTGTTCATCCTGATTTCACGCCCACTGACACAACTGACGCAAGTTCAGCTACGCCATACACTCCTCCTATATTGCCTGAGGATCCTGGATTGGAACTCGGTGATGAAGTCGAGGAGGTGCGTAAACCCAAAAACAAACCTAAATCTAAGCGAAAAAGCAAAGTTCAAATCAAATTCCAAAGGCCAGTCACTCGCCGTAGCGCCAACAAATTGAACAATGACTCGGGTTCAAGTTCATGCTCGGGCTCAGGTTCTGGTTCGGGGAGTAAAACGGTCGATAGTGATGGCGACGCTGACATGACTCCTGCTTAGTTGAACTGTGTGTGTAAAGGAAGCATTGTCTTTAGTAAAAACAACGATTTTTATTTGCTCGAATCTTTCACAAAAAAAACAAAAACTCAAATGCTTTTGTTTCGTCATTCTAAAAGCATTGCGCCATCGCCAATAGCGGCGCGGGCTCCTGCAGAGACGTACACACTTCCAGACGAGAAGTTAACATTGGCGCGTGATAACGAAGGGGTAGGTGCAGTGCCCATTTGGTTGAGCACTTCTTGACCAAGCGGTGTTGTGAAATCAAATCCGTTCTTGATTAGCATAGCCCCACGCCCAATCGCAGCTGAAGCTCCCGGCGCCACAAAGACATTGTGTGGTGGTGATGGTGATGGTGTATGAATAGCACCACTGCTTTGTACAGCAACGGGATTACTCACATCTTGTTCGTAGGTAGTGAGCTTGCTCACACCTTCTTCGAACGCTCCATCGATCGCAGCATCGATTTCTTTGTGCGCCGCTGCCAATTCTGCATCACGGTCTTTGCCTTTGCGCTTATCTTCTTCATCTTGTGTCTTTTTATCTGGAACCATATCCCAATCCTTGTCGTCATCATTGTCACTAGTGACTGGCAAATTGAGTCTGTCTGTTTTGAGGTACGCTTTCGCCTCAAGCTTGCGACGAAGTCCTTCTGCGCGTTCAAGTTCCAATTGCTCCTCTTCTTCGTTTTCTTTTCCATTGAACACCATGTAAATAAAACGAGAGACAGCTTGTTGAATTCCTTTGCATTGTTTCTCTGTTGTTCCGAGAACGACAATCTTCTGTGGTCGATGTTTTTCAATTGACCGCCGAGCTTCTTCAATACAACTCAACGTGTTCGCGCTTTCTTCTGGTGTGCCAATCGTGAGCGGCACGTCCCAGATGACCAAAACTCGCTTGCTGTCCGGTTTGCTGTCAGTGTTATCGAACAATTCATTGAAACTGCCATAGTGAGTTGGGTTCGTGACCTGGCTTAGAAATCGGTTGAGATTGCGATCTGTTTGAATTATTTTCTGAATGAGCTTTTCACAGTCAGTTTCGAACTTTTCATTGTGGCGTTTGCGGTTTCGGAACATGATAACAAAGTCAGCGAGATCCAAATTGGCAGTGTTGTGCGCGGTTGCCACAGTTTCACTCTTCAATGCATGTAGGTTGAACGTTTCAGCCAAGTCCATACGTTGAGTTGGCACATCCGAAGAACAGCCCGTCATTTCGAAATTGGCAGGTGCGAAACCGGCTGTTGGAATCCCGGCGATTTTGGCTCCTTCCAGTGCACCAAGCTCTGCTCCATAATTTCCAGCAGAAATAATCTGCACTGGTCTGTAGACAAAGACCATCTTGGCATCAGGCTCGGGTGTGGACATTTTGGTTTGTTTTTTTCTCTTTCTCTCGAAATGTGGGAGACTGTTCGAAATGTTCGTTTGTGCAAAAATTTACATTTATACATACACACATCCTAATCACGTTTTTTTTGCTGAAGATATCGAGCGAGATAAATGCAGAATGAATAAGCCACGTGCATGCGAATAATGACAAATTGCACCCATTTCTCATATATTAACGCAGTTGCTTTAGCATAATGATCATCTCCAGGATAAGGGGGTATCACTTGATCAATTGTAATAACTTCACATTGCCTGCAGCCAATATCGATGTATTTACACAGTGCCGACACCGGATGCAATTTATAATCATCAGCGACGCACGCAGTATGCCCCAGTTCACAACGCACATGATTTTCTGATCGAAACTGAAAGCTTCTGCATTCATAACATAATTGGGAATGAATTCTCCATTGTCTTGGGAACCAAGGTGTTCCTTGTTCAATTACGCCACGCCCAAACGGGCTCATGTGATTTGAGCCAAATAGCATACAGTCGCATGTGTAATTCACGTTGCCGTAATCATCTATGCATTTTCGATGGCCGCGCTCACACTGTAGATGAAATTTGCCCACTCCAGTTTTGAATGTCGCACTTCCACACTTTGAACAAGGTTCGAGACAGATAGTCCAAACTAATTTGGTGCAGTTCGACATCAACAAACTCAAAATTCCGGGTGAAAAATATTTATTCTCCAAATTCCGGGTGTAATTTATGCATATGCAAAAATCATTCATTTTTTCCACACTTCCTATTGGAACTGAGGTCAAACCCTTTGAAAGTACAATGGCAAGTACAACACTCACCGGTAAGCTGCTTTTTCCTATTAATTTGGGCGCCAATTTTTTTTATGTGTGTGTGTGTGTGTGTGTGTGTGTGTGTGTGTGTGTGTGTGTGTGTGTGTGCAGGCAAACGCAAGGCACCCGAAGATCCTGAAGATCCCGAGTTGATGAAGCTCGCAGCCAATCACCGAGCCAGGCTTTTTAAATTGCATCAAGAAAACCGTTGCTCTTGTTGTTCTCATCGTGGATTGTCCAACAAAATGTTTCCCGGCGACAAATGTGGTTGTGCTTGTCACCCTCGTCCTTGGTCCGATGGTCAACTGCCTTATGGACAAAAAGAACAAGAAATACAAAAACCAGAGGAAGTTAAAACAAGCGGTTGGCAGTATCCTCGATATGAAATGTCCACCGGTGATTGGTTGCCTCGTTCCGTTGTTGGCACCAGTCCAGAGATCGATCCGTCAACAAAGTGGACGGTGTTGCCTGAATTAGGCACATACAAACGTATTCGTGCTGTTTTCAAGAGCGAAGACCGTGCCAAAGAAGATGCCGACATTTTAAGACTCATGGAGACATCTCGTTTTGTCCAATTCACTGCGCTGGGGTGTGCTCGTCTGATCGAAGAAAAATTGTACATGCATATGGCGACAATTCTGACCACATCAAAAACCATGGAAGGGTTTTCCTTTCATGAAGATAATTGTAAGGATCATCAAGAGACGGGTGGAGACGTGGTTGCTGCGACTTTTTTGCGCGCCATTCGCAAAAACCCGCATCATCGGATGAAAGTTGTTTCAATTCAATGCAAAAGTATGACGGCTAAGATACTACCTCACGTCACCGAATTCATCAATGCTAATATGTGCATTCGACACCTTGAAGTCAATCTTGGTAGGGAAGTTAAGACCGAAGCAACCGAGAAAGAAAAGGAATCTGGAAACGATAACAAAGAAGAAGGTGACGAAAAGAAAAGCAGTCAATTTGATTTAGATCGTGAAAATCGTCGTCTTTTGCAAGCGCTGCGCACGGACAAAATCATCACTTCATTGACTATTCGAGAAGATGTGCCACTTTTATCCGATGTGGTCAAGAAGCAAATTATTGCTAATAACGACGCCAACCGCAGAAAGTTCAATAAGTCCATTGACAGCGGTGGATTAGCTCATGTGATTAAAGGATGGCATTATATTCAAATGGGTGTGGATTATGTGCCGATTCAATGCAGCACACCTCTCGCGCTGCCGACGTCAGACGTGAAAGAATTATCACTGATGAAAGATGACAAGCATGTGCCAGCGTCAATGCCCGATGCTGCGCCCACGCCCACATCAACGCCTCAACAAGGAATGAGCGGAAAGATACTTGCACAGTTCTATCGAGATCTGACGGTCGCTGTGGCTACAGGAACAACCGCAAAACTGATCCCTGGGTACAATTGTTAGTTTTAATCATTTTCACCGCTATGAAAACAAGTCAATTGTCTATACAAATCTTTTTTGTTAAAAAAGAATACGTTTGTAGTTTAACTTTATTTTTGAAAATGAGTCATGACTCAACCATCGACGAACGTTTGTACAAACGTATTGTCGAACTCTGTCCAGGCGTAAATCAATCACAAATGATCGAATTACTTCGCGCGATTGCACATGGGGATTCCGATTGGTTCAAATTATTTCAAAAGCAAATCGTCAGTGGCGGCGTTTCGGCGGATGAACAGAAACAAGTTGTGGACGGTGAACACGAAACGAGCATGATTCTCTCTGTCTGCAAGCAGATTATCCAAACCTTGGCCAAGTCGAGTCCAAATGCGGCAGCTGCTTTGCATATTCTCATCATTCGTGCTATTCGCTATGGTCGGCGTCCAGGATTTGTGCGTGTCTATCCCGAGTTGGCTGATTCGTTAACGGCCAACAACGTGACGGAGCAACAGTGTTTGGTGGCTATCGGATATTCCACGTATCCTCGAATGGCCCAATTGGCGCAACGTCTACCTGCCGAAGTGCCTCATTTGCGCACATTGGCGCTGCTGTTGAGTCATCCCAAAGAACATGCCGTATTGCGCGCTTTACTTCCTTCGGAAACAGTCATTCAGCCCGAAAAGTCAGTCGAGTACTTGCGTGGAAAATATGGAGTTACGCTGCCGTTGTTGGTCAATAAATTTACAGCAAGCCAAGAAACTCAAGAAATTTACGAGTCCCTTGCCAGTGTGTGTTCACATCCAAGCAAATTTCAAGTTCGAGACAAAATCAAGGACGCGTTGTCACTCACCTCGTCTCCAAGCAGCAAGATCGCCGATATTTACGCGATTGCAACTGAACATTCTGTTAAGAAAACGGATGCGTCTCGTTTGGTATTGATTGAGCGCTGCTTGCGGTTTGGTTCTCCAAATTGGCTTAATGCGGTGGTGAAGTCAGCCTGTTCGTACAACTCGGTTCAATTTGTAGTCGCACTGTTTGAAGCCGCGGCTCATTCTCGAGATCACGCTGCAGTTGCCTACATGTTTGTGACGGCTCTGTTTAATAATATGGAAAGTACACAGGCCGCTCAATCATTGGAATTTCGGAGCGCAGTTCGACCGATTTCCGCTGTGGTCGTATTCGGCTCACGGCTGCACGTGTTGTCAAGAGAATTGAGTGCGGTGGGCGTCAAACCAGCCGAGAAAGACTATTCTGAATTTAATGACACAATGAAACAAGTCACCAGTCAGCTCACACTCATGTGTCCTCGCGGCTTTGCTCTTCCTGAGTGGGATGGCAAGATTTCGATCGTCGAATACGTTGACCGCTGTTTGAAGACCGACACCATCATGAAAAATCACGCTGCTCAATCTTTGCTCTTGCTCAAATTGGAACAAATGAAGTCGTTTGTGTTTGGCGCGGCGCGTAATTCAGTATGGAAAATCAAAGTGGACCAGCTTTCGGCGTTGCAGTTACGTGTGCGTCCGGACTATCAACGTTTTGGCATCTCTCGCATTGATACGGTCAAGCTCTCACAAACTGGCGCCTCGGTCACACGGGCTACGGGTGCGACAAGTGTTGATGAGCGAACACCTACTCCTGTGCCAGATCCAGAGCCATCAGTGATTAACAAAGATAAGAGCAGAGAAGCGGTCCTTCCGGCCGTGCTGGGGCCTGATGCAAAAACGCCTCCGAAATTAAAGCCATGGAAAGGCTTTGGCCCTGCCGAGTTCGAATTAACCCCTGAGAATGCTCTTAATTTTGAGCCTGTCCTGGACTCGACCATTTCTTTTGTTTTGTCCAACGATCAAGTGCTGGTTTTGCGACAGATTGATGACATGGTTCAATCTGCTTATCCTGAGTTGGAGGAAGATTTGCGCAAGATCAATGAGGATTTCACTCCGCTGGCTCGCGAATTCATGTTGGGACCAATGGGGCAACACGTCCGCGACAACGTTTCTCTGGATGAATACGGGTTTGTTGATTGCAGCATGGGTCGATCTGTTTTGGACGTCTACCATTCTCAATTTCCGTTCGACCCTGATTGCTTGTATTTGTGGTTTGGTGTTACAAACAATGACTACATCAAAGCTGGCGCCATTCCTGACTTAACCAATGCGGCGGCCTGTATTCAAGAAGCGCGTATGCGCTTAGTTCGCATTGATCCCAAAGACATTCAAACTACGACCTTGGCCGTAAAGACCAATGTGTTTACGCCAATTGGTGCCGTGACTGCACCTGAACAACTACGCCTTTCTTTCCGACGCGAAAATCTGAGTTTCTATTCCGTCTACGAGTCATCCGCCGACGGCATGTTACTGATTTTCAATATGCGCGATTCGTTCATGCCACAAAAGGACCTGGACTACCGCAAGGAATTTGCAACTAAGACGTCTGTTGATGATGAAGAAGAAGAAGAGGAAGATGAGGAAGCCGTTGGTGAAGGTGATGAAGGTGAAAGCGAAGACGAAGAAGAAGAAGATGAATGAAAGAAAGAAAGATGAACTGTTCTCTTAGATTTGTTTTTTGTTTACAAACCACTACCATCACAGTCTAGAAAAGAAAATTTAAAGTAATCATTCACTTAGCCCTGGTAGCACAACTGGCAGTGCAACAGATTGTTGATCTGAAGGTTGCGAGTTCAAATCTCGTCTGGGGCTTTTTTTTGTTGTTGTTGTCGTTGGCGGCGTCATTCAAATGAGGAACGAAAGGACCGGGTCGAAATAGATATTGTCATGTGCATCCACGCTCACATAACTGAGTTGATTGTGTCGATGGTACACAGTAGAAAAAACAAGGAGGCCTGTATCAGGTGTGATGTCGCCTGAACTTAATCGTTTTGTATGGTCTGTTGTTGTTGTCATAGACCTGGCGCGATGGCATGCGACAAACGAGCGTTTTTTCGCGCGATCAAATTTGATGGTGAGATAACACAGATCGAAGACGATATTAACAGCATGTTGCCGCTGAAAAACGTCTAACCCGGGCCGATTGACCATTGCCATTGCCGCTCGCATCTCGTCGTAGTTGCACACGCATTTAATTTTCGGTAGGATGAACTTGCAGACAGAAATTCCCACGCAAGCAGTGTTTGTCAATGTCTGGCAGATTGCCCGCGCGATATACATACTTTTAGACCCATTTGAGTGCGTCTTGCCAATTCAGCCTGGGCTGTTTTGTGCACATGTTCGACGTATTTTCGGACTGCAGGACTGCATTGTTGCTGTTGAAGTTTAAGAGAATGTAGCTGACTCTTTTCTTCGGTCATCAGGCACGGCACAGAGAATCGTAAAAAATGTGAATTTATTTGGCAAATTCCGGGTGTAAATAATTTCGCCAAATTGCACAATTGCATTCACTAAGTAATCACTAGTCGCCAAAATTAGTGTACATGAACTTAGTTATTTTCAAGAACGCGAGTATTGCAGCAAATGAAATGACGAATACGCACAAAACGGTGAATAGTATAGATCCGACATTTGAAAATACGATCCACGGCGTAGACTGACGAATACGGACAAGCACCACATGCCACAGCGGCTTACTTTTGAGTTTATGCGTGAAGAGTGGTGGACGCGGAGGTGTAAAAACGGTTGGTTTGTTGATGCGATGGACGAGGCGGACTGCTCTTGATGGTGTCTTGAGTAGTTTCACGGGAATTCTCACACGAGAGCGAGCAGCAGCAGCAACAGTCAGAACTCCGCGTAACATTTTGGAAGAGAGAGAGAGAGAGAGAGAGAGAGTGTTCAATGCGATAGACGAGATAAATAATAATTCGTTATCTAGTCTAAAATAAGATTTTAGATTGAACATGCTCTTTGCGTTTTAGATCCGTCCAATTCAATTTGCGGCGCTTCCCATTGCATTCGTCGCGAACACACGGAGAACCGTCTGGGTTTGGTTCACCAATTAACGCTCGGGTAGTCATCAGGCATTTCGCGCAAATATACCACGGCATATAATCAGGCCCTGTGCCGACCAACGAAGGCATTAACATGGGTGTTGCCCATCGAAAAAATGAAGTATACAATTCCATGTATACAAATCGATTCGTGCGTGCTAATGCGTCGTCTATAGCGAGAATGGAGACTTGAGCATCGCTGTCTTCTTTAACAGTTGGTTTGGCATTACGGATGCGCATTTTAGCTATTGTTTCTCGCGCCAAGCGGAGAGCAATGTAACTCTTTTGCAGTTCGCGAGCCAAATCTTCTTGTGACCAAACGTCCCACGGAGTAAGTCCAAAATTAATCAGTCGATTCGCGAAAAAACTGTCGGCAAATGTAAGTTCTTTCTTCTTCGTGTCTGCTTTTATTTCAACTGCATGCGTTCGCACCAGTTTTGCTGGCTTTGGTGTAGTTTCTTCGTCGTCGACCTCAATAACAGCAACGCTGCTGATAAGAGGTCGCACGTTTGCGACAACATGAAATGGATGTTGATGAGTACTCCCACCAATTCGCGAGCGAACACCGACTCTGCTGTGATACATATGACAATATCCCAAGTGATTGGTTGTTTTAAAACAAAATTAAACATAGCTATTTTCAAGTACATCTTTATTGAGATTATAATTTTTGTTTTAAAAACAATCACTGCCACAATTAATCATGTTATTCTCACACGCACTCGGTCTGAGTTTAACCATCTTGTGGACGACGTGTGTTGGATACTATATTGGAAAAGCATGGAAGAGGAGAAACAAATTTCCAATAAAAGAACGTTATTACGTTCTCAGCACATTGGCTGTCGTTGGTAACACTGTTCTATGTGATGCGTCAATTTTAAACATTTCACGGTTTACTGCAAATTATCTGCCATGTCGACCAATGTTCGATATCGCCACTTTGGTACTGCTGCCTCAAAGTGTCGTCACCATTGGTCGATTGATGTGCATGCTATACGACTTTGAGAAGGAGAAGATCATTTCACAATCTGATGTCCAATCAATCAACAACGTCTTCATGAAACACCCTCTATTTGGACGACCAATATTCTGGGAAATTTGTCACGCAATAGTCCTCTCTGTGGTTATGTTATACGAATTGCTATACCTTATTATCGAATCGGATTACGCACTAACTTGTCTACCAAACAAACAGTTCGAGGACGACGTCGAGCTATTTGCAGCAACCCTAACTCTGATACTCATAGTGATAACCGGCTATCTTACATGGAAATTATCTCGCCATGCAAAAGAAGATAGTCTCGGATTAAAACGAGAGATGCGAACTTATGTCATCGTTTGTGCGAATGCTATCATTGTATTTTGCACTGGGGTGTGGGGTCAACAATATTCCGCTTGGATATTTTTGAGCGCGCTCATAATCGACGCGATCATGTCATTCATTGTTCAACTGTGGATTCCGCTTCGCACTTGCGACGCAATGGATAAACTACGCACAGATAACGTAATCATCGTGTCACCTTCCGATGCCAAGAGCAAACGAACATTACCTTATCAAAGTGTTTGTGACTTGGAGACTTTATTAAACTCCGAAGAAGGATTCGAAGCACTCAAGGAATTTGCTAGTCTCGAATGCAATTCAGAACTTCTCATATTCTGGAAGAGAGTGGAAGACTATCGATTACTAATCAGAGAATGTGCCGCCCGTTCGCAATTTGATACTATCACGGATGCTGCTGACAAAAAACATATCGGCACAAAAATACGAGACATTGCCGCGGTTCATGTTCGAGCTGGTTCTTTGTTGGAGGTTAACGTCAGCGCTGAAATGCGAAACAAAACCTATCAAGATGCGTGTTTTGCATGTTTGGCAATGGGTGTAGAATGGTCTGCTCTGCAATCTGAACACAAGATCGTTCAAACTGCCAAATCAATGCGATATTTATCTAATACGCTTACTGCCGACGATGTGGTATTATCAGTTAGACCAATATCCATCGGAGATTTGGCGGTTGTGTACGACAACATTCAAACAGAAGTGATCAAACTAATGAAAGAAGGTGTTTTCTTTAGATTTCGTGAGTTTGTTAAATCGTTAAAATCGTGATTGTACGTGCTGTGCACTATTAAAATGAAGCGTAAAAAACTATTTATTTGACTTGATTAGTGCGTGTGTGTGGGGGCAAAAACAATGGAATCAAAGAAAGCTAAGAAGACAAAGAACAAAAAGAAATCGTCCCAGAAGGCGGAGACTAAAGAATGGAACGGTCTCAAGAAGAAATTAGCCACTCTCAAACGAAAACGAGCGGAAATGAGTGACGACATCGACGATCTTGAAGGCAAGATCAGTGACCATCCATGTGAGAAAAAAATGAAGTTAGCTCAAGCAAAAAGCAAAGTCACTTCGTGGGGGCTCGGACTGTGTTCTCACAGTGATGGTCTTCGTCAAAAACCATCACGCAAGTTCACTTACACGGATCAAGTCGCCAAACTAATCGAAGATCATGTCTCCGAAATAACGTTTGAAAGTGATTACATCGTGGGCAGACGGGACAGTCACATCAATCGCGACACGTGTACTTATGTTTACGATGGGCGGACAGTCGTTTATATTGAACAAGACAACGAATATTCGAGTCTGGAGAATACGACACTCGGTATTGGGTGTCAAATGAATATTCGTGATTACAACAAGAATCCCAAGTGGGCTTGGCCGGCAATTAAAATGAAGCGCAGCCAGTGGATTGACAACAAAGGAAATAACCCCGTCGTTGATTCTGACTCGGATGCCGAAGAGGGACCAGAGCCAGAAAAAGAAAAAGAAGAATCTGAATCTGAAGATGAGGACGAAGAGGAACTTGATTCGGGAGACGATGATGAATAAGATTGTTTGTTCTAAACGTTTACTCAGAACAATGTTCTAATTCAGCACAAAAGTGCAGTTATTAAATCGTTTTCAATTTCGGGAAAATAAGCAGCCGTCAAGTGAGGATAAAGATGATCGACTTCCTTTGCAGGGGCCCAGCTCGATTCATACGAGTCAACCCATTGAACTTCCAACCATACCTTCCCCTCGTCGTCGACGCGATGGTCGAGAATGCCCTCAACTTCGGGGGGTTTTGAAGTTTTGGGTTTCTTTTTACATGGCTCGTCGATGTCTTCACTGTCGAACACACTTTCAGAGTCATCATTTGTATCCGAGTCACTCGATTCATCTACGATCGATGGGCGCCTTTTTCGTTTCGCGGCAGTCGGCATCCGCGATTTTTGTTCAGAAATTAATTCAATGTTAGTCCCAAAGGTCTTGTTCTTCGAAATGTTTGTTTGGCGCTTCGGACGACCATACATAGCCTCAGTAATAGCCTTGAGATCTTCTGTGCCAATAGCACGGGACCCACAGTCGAGCTGGTGCTGATTGAAAAGACTCGCGTCTGCGTAACATATTACAAAAAAACAAGGTTAAATCAAAAAAAATACGATGACACTACCCGTAAAGACATGATTCCGTTGTTTGCACCATACATTTGAGCATTTCATGTCGAATCGAAAATTCAGAGGAGACAATGGCTGTCCTTTTCCAAATGTGTAAGAGAAAAAGCTTGCTTTATCCTGCCCTTTAGGTTGCATGTTTTTTTTGGTTGCTTAGAGCTTAAGATTAACCGATAGCGAGTAAATGTGGAAAAAATGGCGCGGTTTGAAATTTTACACCCGGAAAATTTCATTTTCATTTTTACACCCGGAATTTGTCCAATTTTTAGAACAAATCAAAAGTTTGATTGTATGTACCGTTTTTTGTCCTTCTATGGTCCACCCTAGATTTACTGTATATCCTATCGCCTATAAGTTATTTGTACACCTTTTTGATTGTGTATATTTGAATGTAGTTCTTCGCCAAGTGTTTGAATCTTTTGTTCGCTCCAATTTTCCTCACACCATCCCACTGTTACTGTCTCTAGTTTTTATTTTAAGTTGGCGGGCGCAAAATGTCTGCTACTGCTGCTGAAGTTGCTATTGGCAATGCTAAGCTTGCCGAAATCAAGGACACTGCTCTCGTCGCACAATTACTTGCTGCGCTGCTTGAAGGGAAGGAGGCCAAAGAGTTGAAAGCCATCGAGCAAAATGAAATCCACGTGCGGCATATAATGCGACGGAGACATGGTGAAGTATTCAATCAGGTTGCCCAAGCGGATAAAAAAGTCAAGGCCAATCCTACTGTTTCTGTTTCGCGCAGGCCTGTCTATCGATTTAAATTCGATGATGAACTGACCGTTGAGGATTACCTGAAAAAAGTCAACACTGAGCTTAATATTCACGAAGATGAAATGATCAGTCAGTCGCGAGCATCAAACGACCCCAAACTGAAAGAGTTTGTGGCACAATACGATGAAATTACGCGCAAACATGTTGGTGCGTCGGAAGCTTTGCAAGGCAAAATCGTCATTCTCGGCTTTGCATTCGACACGAATATTCGTCAAATTGCTGAATATCGAGCCCAGCTTTACGGTGACAAACAATCTGGCGAACAAAAAAAGGACGAAATTGTTAAGAAAGCTGAAGCGAAATTCCGCGCAGAGATACCTGACACTGTCAAAGATGAGCGCGATCTAGACAATCTCGTTTCGGATATCCAGTCACTCAAGGGGTGGATGTTTGATTCTGTCCCCGGATGCGATATGTCCGAATACTTGGTGCGCATGCAAGACGCTCAAAAACACGGCAAATTCAAGGGAGTAAGCCATTTGTTCGTGTACTCCACCAACAAAGGACAAGTCGTGTACGCTAAACGAGTGAAAAATCTGCGAGGTCCCGGTTACCTGTTTAACCCAACGACCTATTACACTGGATGCACGGCAGAAGAAGCGCAGTTCTATTTCGATAAAGTGACGGGTGGCGAAATAACCGCTCCTCCAAAGGAAACAGACACCATCAACCCTTACGCAACGACAACTATTTGAACTTTTTGTTTGATTCATGAAAACGTTATTCGTAATGTAATTTTGTTTCACATTGTACAACAACAACAACAACAACAATTTTTTTGTTTAATCTAAGCTTCCAAGCCCCCAACATCCGAACCAGAGCCAGAGCCAGATCCAATTTCTGGCTTCTTGCGCTTGCGCGTTGCTTTTTTGACTTTCGGCGCGAATACTTCAGACATGACGTTGTTGAATAAGACATGATTGGAGTGAACTCGTCCCCATTCTTTGCTCTTCATAGCGGCAACGATACGGTCAGGCGCCTCTTTGAGCATTTCCGCACAGATGTTAAACAGATGAGCGTTATGCGTCTCATGACTCACCAAAAGCCATTCTGCAACATTCGAGCACGAAATGTGCGTAGCAATCCTTGAATTGATGTAAAGCAAGAGGCCTTCCAATTGAAATCTGTCTGCTGCAATTTGAACATCGACGAGCCAATGCAACACCGTCGGAAATATAGATTCGTCCGCTTCCTTGCTTTTCTTGGGTGCCTTCTTTCCTTTCTTTCGCTCGCTGACCCCGTGTTCATTGGGAACAAGCCATTTAGTGCGAGTGGATTCACTGACAGGAAATTCGCCAGTATACATGTATAGTAGACACGCTTCCATCGTATGGCGACGCACTCCGTCGATATTAACGTTACCTTCTTTGCTTTCCTTCATTTTAGCCGACAACATTTTTTTGAAGTATTCGCATCGCTGTTTGAGAATAAGCGAATGCACTTTGAATTCGGTCTTGTCGTCCAATATAATTTTGAGGTCAGAATGTTCTCCGTTAATGAACATAGTGCGCATGCTCTCAATGATTTCAGTCGCTGGATGGACCTGATCATTTTTGGTTTTGAGCTTTTTTTTGTTCTTGGCTACCAACGCAACAAGCTGAAACTCGAGAACAATGTCTCCGTTTGGCGAAAGGAATTCATTTGCAGTTAGGACTTTTTTACGGTCCATTTCGAATTTGACAGCACTTTTCATTTGCTTGAGTCCGTTTAACCGTCCAAACCCGGTTGCGCTTGGCTCATTATCAGAAGTTAAAATAGACATCGTGAATCGACAGAATTGTTCGCTGGGTGTTTTAGTATCTTCGTCTGGGCTCGCGGTCTCATGAACGAAAATGCGCGTTGTGCCATTGATATTTGGATTGCATGTTGCGTGAAATGGGCGACCGCATAAGACAAAATCGGGAGATTCGAGCGTAAAATCTGAATCAGTGTCGAGTTTGGCATAATTTTCAATTTTCCAACGCGCGCTCTCGTATTGAACTGATATAGCATTTGTAACTGTTTCGCCGGTGAATTCTTTAGCAGCAGGGACAAATGACATTTGGTTCATGTACGTCATAAACTTTGCGTAGGCAGTGTCGTCTTGTCCAAATACATCAAACATCGTTTGTTCGTTGAGGAATGGAAGATCCCTGTGTGTGTGTGTGTGTGTGTGTGTGTGTGTGTGTGTGTGTGTGTGTGTGTGTGTGTGTGTGTGTGTGTGTGTGTGTGTGTGTGTGTGTGTGTGTGTGTGTGTGTGTGTGTGTTACCGCTCAAGAAGTTTGGATTGTTCAAAATTTGGTAAGAAATGCTCAAGTCCCATCATTTTGAGAGCAGTCTCGACATCGGTATTCTTAATCGGTGGAGCTGCTGCAATCATACTTACCGTAGTTGCTTGCGTTTGATGTTTGTAGAAAAATGAAATCTTCCGGATGTAAATAATTAAATGAAATCTTCCGGGTGTAAATTTATCACACCCAAATTTCAAATGTATTCTTCGTTTGTTTTTGTGTTTGTATGCCAGTTGGTCCTCGTTGATTCGATTGTTTGATAGAATCGCCTTATTCAAGATGTCATTCCGTCTGCATGAGTTCACGCCGCAGAAAAGCAATGAAGAATACAAAAAAGTCATCAAGAACTGTCCCGATGCATTGCGCGCCCACCTTGCTTGTGACAGGTGATACTTTGTTGTTGTTTATTTGGTTAATTGTTTTTGTTTGTTACAGGTTCGTCCAGTTGGTTAAAAAGGAACCTGCTCGCATGGCATTCGCTCTGCAATACTTCGAGCGAGCAATTGATGCAGCGGAACATGTGTCTGTTGTGAAATGTGATCATTGTGGCGCATTGACTACACACACCAAAGACTCCCTGTGCACAGTCAGGGAGTCTCCTGATTATAATCCAATTTGGGCTGGCTGGACTCCAGATGATCCTGAATTTCCGGCCGATCACCCGGCTATTGATAAATGGCAACCTAAATCATTCCTGATTCCCAAAACCAAAGAACGAGATGAAGCGCTTGCCAAGCGTATGCGTGAATTCGGTGAGTCTTTTGCAGATGGTCCTCTCGACATGGTGACTGATAATCGAGATGCCAATCTTATTCACCTATCCATCCCGCGCACATTCGCTAATTTAAAATTGGCATCTGGGTCGTCTGTTGCTGCTGGGCCAGCGTCATTGCGAATCACCATCGGTGATCGAGGAGGGTCGCCGCCTCGCGACTACACTCAGTACACAACCGTCGTTCGTTGTCCTTTCGGTTCCATCTTCGGCGATACTCAAATTTTGACAGTTGATATGGGAGCCGCAGCCATTGAATTTGCCAAGACAGCGACCGAAGTTTGGTTTACAAATCCCAACAATTTTCCCAACCCGCGCACAATATCAACCATCACGTTGATTCTTACATGTGGTGGCAAACCGTACATCTTAATTGGGTCTCCTGCGAGAGGTCAGTCAGACTACAAAGCGACATTCGAACCCCCTAAGCTCACTCTGCCATCGGATCGCCTGAAAAGTTCTGGGCCGGCGGATCGATCGACTAAACCCAAGCGTCGTCGACTTGAGACTGGAGAACAAAGTCAAGATGATGATGATGATGATGAACGCAAAGAAGAAACTAGTGTGAAGAAAACGGAAGGGCGCAAGCGTGTGCGTTGATTTTTTTTAAAAATTTGGCATATTCTAAATTCCGGGTGAAAAACTATCTTTGCCACTTATTCTCCAAATTCCGGATGTAATTTAAACTCAAAGTCTTATTTCGCGTATTTGTGTGAATAAGCCACTATTACGAACTAATTGATCTACTAGCATGTCATCGTCGTCTCCAGCAGTCATATATCGCAATGCGAGCAAAGTCAATCGAGTTTATGGAGGAATGTCCAAGACCGAAGCGGAAATGAAGGCGATCCTCAAAGCGGAAATGAAGGCGATCCTCGCACAGCAACTTCCTCGCACGCCTGACAAACAGTGCTGCATTTACTGCGGTGAAATGACAGCAGAGGAACCGTTCCACTTGTGTCGTTCGTGCGATCATACGCGGCGTGACCTGCCGTGTGCTGAATGCAAAAGTTTTTATCCTGATCAAGGCAATCTGAATTGTGTCGCGTGCAAAGGCGCCCATGCTGACCCGCGACAAGTCGATCAGCCTCGTGCCGTTAGAGTAAATGAATCATGCGTCATTTGTCACCAATTGGCGGCGAATAGCTCGCGGGATTTTCAACGCCATAACGGAAAATGGTATTGCTACACCTGTTTATGTGTGATGAAGTGTCCAAATCGTGACTGCGCCGTCATTCGCGGGATTTGGTGTACGGGCACATCTTATCTCAAATTGCGCCCATGTTTGACATGCAAGAATCTTCACAAATGCACTGGCTGTGACAAGATTATCGGACCTACTGAAGAAGTGCCTACGCGGCGCGATATATGCGTGAAATGTGATCCTTCTTCGCATGTACCGTTCTGCGAGTGTTTGAATTGCGTATTCATTTCGACGCGCAAATTTCAAAACAACGTACGTCCATTATTTATATGCCAAAATTGATTGTGGGTGTATGTGTATTAAGGCAAGCAACACCAATATGCCTGCCATCAGTGACGCAAAGTTGCAATTTTGTGTGGAGTGTTCAGCCAAACCGGCGGTTCATACGTTTCATGAACTCGATGATCATTCAGTTGTTGAAGCCGCGCGTCAACTTTGCGATGAGTGCATCCCAACCTTTCCTTGTCCTAAATGCAAGATCGACGTCGCCGCAACAACATCTGGTGATTTGAAGAAGAAGACACGTTTGTGTTCCACGTGTCGACACAAGAAAACCCGTCTGGCTCCAGGACAAAAAGCACTCTTCTGCACATCGTGTGAACGAACTGGCGTTGATTCTACGTATGTTAGGCGGAACGGTTTTCTTTGCGAAGTGTGTAATGCAGCTCGTCTACAACGAGAAATCGACCAAGCTCCTTCTTCTTCAATTCGTGCCAAACAACTTGCCACCGCTGCACTCATTGAATCCAAGTCGTCGCTGCCTTCTTCTGAAGAAGAAGAAGACGCGTCGATGGAGCCAGCTCCGAACCCAACGTGCGGTGACTGCAAGAAATGCGTCGGACAAGTCGAAGTTGTTGACATGACAACTAAGCATGTTAAAGGAAAACCTCCCAGCAAATGGCTGTGTGGTCAATGCATGAAAAACTACCTCTGCTCCACGCCCGAATGTCCCAACTGGATTAAAGCGTTTGGACCCACGGACGAAGGTTATGATCTTCGTCTATGTGGTTCGTGCACGCGTGCCACAGACAAGAAGAATTCTCCCAAGCGCAAACGATCTTCAACAAAGAAGACGTCAGTTGTGGCGCAGAAGTCAAAGGCCGCGAAGAAACCCAAAGGGAAGGGAAAGAAAACTTGACTGTAGTGGCGATTTGTTTTTGTTTTTTGGAACTTTAGTGTAAAGACTTTCAGTTATATACATTTTTTTTCGTGACAAAACTCACCAGACCTATGAAAATACCCAAAATTATAAATTTCAGAAATACACCCGGAATTTTCCATATGTAATTTTTTCCTACAGTATGGAGTGGAAGCGACCAGATTTGGACTTAAAGGAGGTCCGAACTTTGCGTCCGGGGTGGAGTTTATATGTGCACTACGTTTACGTATCACCTTCCAATCCTGATGAAGTCATTATCTTTGGGCTGAACAACAAAGGACAGACGGTCACTGTTCGCGTGCCATTCAAGCATTACTTTTTCATACGCGTGCCTGATCATTTTACACCGTTTGAGATTGAACCATTTCGCGAGCATATCATGCGCAAGTCGGTAGGCGTTATGGAACTTGAACCATATTTCGCACTGGATCAGCACAAGACAGAATTTCTTGCGATTAAGTACTTTTTTGGCGAAACAACGGCTGCCTACAAATATGTTACTTGGCACAATAAACCGAAAAACATTGCGCGCTGTAAAACGGTGCTTGGATTTGGCGCCGATGGCCCGTCTGAATGGACATTTCCAATTTACGAAGGAAATGTTGATATGCGCACACGTTATTTGGCGGATACTCGAATTCGTGGCGGCGGCTGGATAGATATTCCGGAAAAACGATACACGATCGTTCCTCCTTCGGAACGTTTTAGCACGGCACAGTTGGAAATACGAGCAATGGCGACACGCGATGTGGTTTTTAATCCGAAAATCCAAGTCATACCGAATTTTTTCCGGATTCTGTCTTTTGATTTTGAAGTGTTTGATAAATTGCGACAATTTCCGGTTGGATCTAACAATGGCACTGCGACGTTTTTAATTGGCAATGTGATGGACTTTGGAGCAAATGGGCCACGCGAACAGCAAGTAGCTATTAGCATTCAAGCTCATCATCGCTCCGCCGAAGACGAAGCAAAAGCGCGCAAAGAGGGCAAGGAAATCATTTTCTCTGTCAAACCCATGCGTTATCTGACAAGACAACAGTTTATGACGCAATACTTCCCTAAAATGACTGGAATCGACGAACAATCTGCTTGGACATGGTACCAAGATCAAATGATAGTCACCTATGCGCAATTTGAAGCGCAGTACATGGAGACGCATAACAAGCAACGACCGTCTGAAGACGACTGGAAAGATCGACAGTGGAAAATGGTTCAGGCTGCTCAGCGAATTATGTATCACACGTGGACGGAAATCATGTTGAAGTTTGACGCTGACGTGGTCATTGGTTACAATTCAGACAATTTCGATATGAAAATGGCATACGATGAAGCATTGAAGCTTGGTCTTTTGCGGCGTGATGACGAAACAGGGGAATGGCTACTAACCCCAACTGTCTCTGCAATGGATAATCCATTTGGTTGCTTTTCTAGAATACGCAAGTTTGTTTGTCAAGGCGAGAACAATTCATTCAGCAGTAGTGCTACCGGCAAGCAAGATAGTTTTCGTGCACCCATGCCAGGGCGATGGACAATGGATGTGATCAAGGAAATGCTCGGCTTCAATCTTCCGGAGAACTCGCTCAATTTCGTGTCTGAGAAATACCTCAAGCAAAAGAAATTTGATATGCTGCCTAAAACACTCAACGATAGCTTCGAATTTGGCACTTTTGAGCAACAGATGGCGTTAATTTATTACTGTCTCCAAGATTGCAAACTACCGCTGCGTCTATTCCACAAATTCAAAATCTTGTTCAAGTACATCGAGTTTGCGCGCGCAACTGGCTTAGATGTCATGGACATTTGGAACGGAGGACAGCAAAAGCGCATTTTCCAGTGTTTATTGCGTATCTGTCAGGATCTCAGCGCTAAAATTGGGCTGCGCGTTCTGGTGCCTAGTCGAGCAAGAGGAGCACGTGCTCGCGGTGATCGCCCCGCAACAAAAGTTGCCGATGTGCGTGGCTATTGGGAGACAGAAACAAAGGAAATTAGCGACAAATTGACGATGGATGAAAAGCGTTCATGTGTATTGGAGGGCTCTGAACTTTGCTGGGATTTTCATTGGGACGTGGATGAGGTGTTTGATACGCAATTGCAGCACGAAATTGACCAACCTTGGAATTTTTCGCATGTACCCGACGAAGCTATGCGAATTAAAGAAATTGCGAGAAGTCGCGCGGCTTCGCGAATTGCAATGGGTTACGCCAAGCCCAAACAACAGTTTTCGTATCGATGGAAGCGTCCTGATGGCATGGACATGAAAGAATACATGCACAGATCACAAATTCAATCGATGCTATGTGCGCGCGCTGTTCAAATCGCCAAAGATCAGACACTTCGTTACAGCAAAATGAAAAATGAAGTTAAGCATGCAAAGGGATACGAAGGTGCGATTCAGTTGGATCCGCAACGCGGGCTATACATGGCTTCAGATGTGTTGCGCCGTGACTATCGTCAAGTGCGTGACGCGGAATATGCTAAAGCGAAAGCTGAGGGCAGGAAACCTCGGTTGGATCGGCTGAATATGATTGTATTGGGGTTGGATTTCCTACAACTGTATCCGAGTTTGGCCTTATCTAACAATACGAGTTGGGAGACTTTCCTGGAGGACGACGATATCAAAAAATGGGGCTACACTGCAAGAGAATACAAACCTGCTGTCTATGATGAGAAAACGGGCCTGTATGTGATACCCGAGATCAAAGGCGATTACAACAGTTTTGATGTGCGTCCTGGGGAACCACCTCATCGATTTTTGGCTCGACCATGTGATACACCCAGAGGAGAAACGGGCATCTTGCCTCTCATTTTGGAGGATCTTATAGCCGCGCGAGGGGTGGCTAAAAAAGAAAAGGCCAAATTCGAAGACAAGGCTAAAGAAAGTGAACTCAAGAAACCTCCATTGGAAGCAAAACGTAAACAAGTCGACGAAACCTTGGCAAACCTTGAGGACAAGAAAGATGCAGATCCGGTGGAAATAGCGCGGTTGACCGCTGAAAAGAAAACATTGGACGATGAACTCGCTAGGTTACTCACTGAGATCACATTCAATTGGGATGAATCACATCGCGAGGATGCTAAACAAGCTTCGTTTAAAATTGTTGCAAATTCGGCTTATGGTGCCACTGGTGCCGCAGACAAGGGCAAATGTCCACATTTACCTACTGCCGAAACGATTACTAATACCGGTAAACGGCAATTGCTGGAGGCCAAAGAAGCAGTGGAATTATTGTTTGATGGCAAACACGGGTTGCCTGAGGGCATCATCACTTACGGTGACACAGACTCTGTGCTGCCGGCGGTGGTTGTGGAAGATGCAATTCGCGCACCACATAACGATTTTTGGTGGGCTATTAATGATCTCGCTGACGACGAAACAGCTGCAAAGGGTTTTGCTCGCAGTAATATCACGGGTGGATTTGAGAAATGGTTTTTCGAAACAACTCGTTTCGCCATGTCATGGTTCGATCAGCTTGTTCCTCCGTCTGACACTCGACTTGAAACGATTCGCAAAGGCATGCCCGCGAGTCTTCGTGATCTTCAGCAAGCTTCGATCAAACTGTTTAAACTAAAGTTAGTCAGGTTTGCAAATGACACTGGCAATGAAGGTGCTCGTCGTATCACAAGCAGATGGGGGCACCCACACAAACTCCAATTTGAGAAATGGTATCATTCGTATCTATTGCTTTCGCGCAAACGCTACGTTGGTCTGGTTCAAAAGCCAGCCACCAAGCCATCCGATTATTTCAACACCAAAGGTGAAAAGTCCATGTCTGGCGTGAGTGGGAAACGGCGCGACTTCTGTGATCTAAATCATGAGCTGTGGGACATTGTTTTGGAGGATATTTTTGAGAAACGCGACGTGGCTTTGGCCATATCTGACTTTCGGGCAGTTATTCAGAAGCTTTACAAGTTCGAAGTGGACTATCGCCAGTTGAAACTGACTTGCAAGATGGGCGCCAACTATGCCAATGGTGGAAAGACTCAAAAAGTTGTGGCTGTGGCAAATAAAATGAATGAACGCGAGCCTGGTTCTGGGCCTTCATCGGGTGAACGAGTGCCGTTTATCATGACATTACCACCACCCACCGAATTCAAAACAGTTGAAGTCAGGACGAAGGACAAACTGACCAAAAAAGTCAAGATTGAGAAGAGAGTCAAAAAAATGGAAGTGAAAGCGTTTCAATTAGCCGAGGATCTCGGCTATGCGCTTGAAAATGACGTTCCTTACAATCCTGACTGGTACGTTGAGCATCAAATGGTGGAATCTTTCTCGGAGATTTTTACATGGACTCTCTATGGTGATCAAATCCCACCCGATCAAGACAGCGACTCCAAGATATTCAAATCTTTTGAAGAAAAGACCTACAGCGTGTTATTCGAGGGTCATAAGAAGCACAAGCGCACATACATTGACCCGAAGAATGCCAACAAAGGAATTTTGGCATTCACTCAAGTGTCTGTCACATGTGTCGTGTGCCGCGCTGCTGTGTCTGAGGGCGAATGTCATCCTGAATGCAGACAATTTTTACCTGATGCGCTACAAGATGCGGCTAAAGCGTATGCTAAAGAAGTGGCTCGCGAGCAAGAGATTTGGATGCAATGTCTCGACTGTCCGGCAGCAGCTAAAAGTTCGATCAAAGCTGCTCAGTGTGGTAATCGTGGCTGTGAGAATCTAACCCGACGAAAGATCGCCTGCAAGTCTGTCGCAACAACATCCAAATTATTTTCACGTTTATCTCTGGAGATATGTGCTAAGCGAGTCAATGAAACAAAAGATAAGCGCCATCTGCCTGCAATTAAAATAGAACTGGAGGTGGACCTGATGCCTCCCGCTAAAAAGAAGAAACTCAACAAAAAAACGTCGACCAAAAGCGAGATTAACATCGAGGTGGAAGTAGCTAAACCCAAAGCCGTTTCAAAAGGTAAAGGCAAAGGAAAGGGCAAGGGAGGTCTTAAGCCAATGAACATTTCGAGAAAAAAGAAGGGCGCGAGTGATAGTTCGGGATTAAAAATGATTCAATCGACATTGTCTTGGTAAAAAAAATTACAAGTTTGATCAAGCAGTAGCAAAACAAAACTAATTGTTTAAAACGCGTCCTCTTTCTTGCGCGGAACGGGCTTTGCCGGTGCGTCAGCGGGCCGAACCTTGGAAATAGTTGAGAACGGAGTTTTGGGGATGTGTCCACCAGTTGTTTTTGATGGCAGTGGTTTGGTCTTTTCACTTTTCTTGCGCTCACAATCAGGACACGACTTGAATGCAGACGAATATTCCACTTGGCAGATAGTGCATGTTTTGATACCACGCGACTCTTTGGCAGCAATCGCAACACAATCACATGCGGTGTGCTTGCGAGTACACTTGGCACAGAAACACACAGGGCAGAGCGGATATTGCTCGACATTGAATTGATTCGAACAGACATCGCACGATTCCATCGCAACAGTCACAGACACGGACCGTTCTTTGCTTTCTGTTTCCGTTTCGTGCTTTGCGTCCTTGCTGTCGCCTTCTTCTTTCTCTTTGGCATAAACTTCATTGCCGTTAGAATCATAACCGACGGCATTTTTAACCGCAGATTTCGAGCGAGCTTTGGTAGTGGGCCCATCAAGGACGACATTAGCGACCAATAAGCGTGCATGAGACTTAAACAGGCGTCGTTCGTCGATGCTCATAACTGCCCAGCTGTTCTTGAGTTTAGTGTCTTGGAATGATTCAACAATGCGTTCAACTGCATGTGAAGCAATACAGTCAGCGGTTTCCTTGCGTTTGCTTCCTGGCTTCTTCGTTGATTTCTTGGGCTTAGACTTCTTACTACTGTCTTTCGCTTTCTTGGCGGCCTTCGTGGGCTTTGCCTCGGTGTCTGCCTTGCGTTTTCCCGACATGACTTCGATTTTACTTAGAAAATGGATGAAGTTCAGTTAAAACCAAACATTTTAGTAAAAAACAAAATACTCTACAAGGTTACAATTGGTATTTTGCTACTCGAACGATATTCAAGTTACCATCACTAAGAAAACTTGCCCTGCGCCAGAAGTCAATTGCTTAACAGACGCTTTCTTCTTCTTCGTCGAAGAAGCCTTTGGTGCAGACTTGGTTTTGGTTTTGGTCTTGGTCTTGGGTTTCTTGGTGGATGGGTCTTTTTTCTTCTTCGATGAATCGGTTGGCTTGGCTTTGGCCTTAGTCTTAGCCTTGGCTTTGGGTTTGCTAGACTCTTTGGTGGCACTCGCTTTTGCCTTTTTCGCCTTGGGCGCCGGCACTTCAGCTTCTGATTTGCGCTTTGTCATTTATAATCAAATGACGTAAGGAGGGCAAGCAAAAAAAAGGGGGAGATAAATGAAACAAACTATTATCAACAAAAATAGTCCATTTGTACATATTTCATTAAATCAAGCAGCTGAAGCTGAACCGGTCGCAGTTTTGAATTTTTTAGTCGAGCGCAGATTGTACACGCGTTTTGTGGTCGACTTCTCAGGCGTTTTGCGTTTTTTGGGGTAATTTTTGCGATAGCATTTTGTGCACCGAATAGTATCCGTATACCTCAGGTCTTTGAATTTGGGATTTGCCAACTGTCCACAGACGTTTTTTTCGTCAATTGGCTCTTGACAAAAAACGTCCTTTTCGAAGCAATCCCAGCACATGCCGACACCGCCAACATGTCTTATAGCACGAGGACCAGACGTTGCAGGCCAAGGAGCACAGGTGTCGCAAAAGTCTTCATAAACATATTCGTTTTGTTCAATCTTCTTTGCATCTGCTGTAGCCTTCTTGGCATATTTCCTGCATATATGTATGATCGGATCGAGCAGAGCGCGCTGAAATTTGTTCTCTCGGCTTCCTTTTGGAAACTTATCAGGCAATGCCTCAATCATATCTGTGTAACATGGCATGCAGTACGGTTCCGTGTTGTGCTGAGCCAACACATCCGTAGTTGTATCGCATTTCACACAATGAACAACCGCTGCTGCACATTTGACTTCCGTGGGCGTCGGTTTAACCGGTTGCAACAAATCTCGATAGTTGGGCACCCATTCCTTAATTTCACTGATATCCGGACAGAAGTCGCACTCTGTAAATAAATAAGCAAATAAAAAAAAGAGTTACAATTGCGATTTTGTGTGTTAATACATACACACACATGGGTGCTGCACTTAGCGATACATTAATGCCACCAGAACTCGTTTGCGGCGATGTCGCATGTGATTTATGGAAAAGAGCAAGACGGGATGCAGTATTGGTTGAAAACGTTGCGCAATTGGAATCAAATATTCAACGCGTGGCTAATCCGTGGTGCAAGATAACAATTGCACACAACGATTTGACTGTTGCATTTGAAATGCTTGGAATGATATGCAAATCATATGTGAATGCCAAATGGGTGTGGTTGAATGATGGTTTGATTTCCAACATCAAAATAATCGTACCAAGCATGAAGACCATTTCAAATGGCAAACTATGTAACCTCTTGAACGATCCGTCACGAGAAGTGTGGGGCTTCACAAAGATCGGAATCGACAAGTTTCATGCATTTTATGTGGACCAACAAGCAAGCATCAATAAAGAAGGAGAAGAGAAAAAAGTGGCCCCAATACTTGTGATCAGGGCGACTCTTATTTTGTTGGCTGAGGCAACAGTGCGTACGACATTGCCATTTTGAATTGTGTTTGTAAATAAGAAAACTCGTACAGAACAATTTGTTTTTATTGTTTACCGCAATTAGTCTTGTGTTCATGAATAGAATCGTCTGTTGACATTTTTCTGAACAGAACCAATTTTACACCCGGAATTTGGCAAATTTTAATGATTTCGTTTTTTGGTTCATTTTATTAGCGGTTGTATGACTACACCAGTATTATTATCGAGTAAACGTCATTTGGATACAAAGTCGGCGGTTGTTGGCCCAAAAAACAAGTCTCGAAAACTCAATACCAAGACAGACACTGTTAAATATCGGCCGGTTTATTTTGTGTGTGGACTCACGGAAAACACTCTCAGTGTATTTGACGCATCAGAAGACAGACAATTCATCCTGAATAAATATCTGGAAGTGGATGACGCATGTTCTCTGGGTGATAGAGTTATCATGAAAATGCTGCGAGTGCCGCGCACATTTCCAGACCAACTCTTTGCACTCGTTTTTACTCGACAAGTCAACACAATTAAAGTTCTGCCGGCCGATGAAGTGGTTCTTTACAGTGTTTATCCTACTGAAGAAAAAGCCGAAAAAGCACGATCAGAACTCCAAACTCGTCTCGACTGTAAAAACGCCGGTCAATATACGGTTGAGGCTATGCACCGACGGTCAATAACTAAAACTTTGAACGTTACTTATTCGTTAGTTGAAGTGTGTAGTGTTACTGTTACTAAGCCAGCATAAATTATATTTGCAATTGTTTGTGCATTGTGAATTTAAAATTAAAGAAACGCAACATTTTTTTAACCTCGTTCAAAGTTAAAGCAAATGACCGACATGTCTGCAAAATCAAAAACCAAGACCAAGGCTGATGCACGTATCGAACTATTCGCAAAGATGTTTTCTACGCCTGGCGCTGACACCAAAGTTGAAGTGGTGCCTCGTGCAAAATTCATGCCAAGTTGTGCTTTTTGTGATAAAAAAGGCATAACTGCTGTGCTTGGCAAATGCAGCGGTTGTAGCGAAGTCGTGTACTGTTCGGAAGATCATCGATCACAGCACTGGCCGATTCATAGAGCCGCATGCATTCAATCTGCATCATACAGGATGGCTTCGTCGGAACAGAAAAAAAAAGAAACTGAAGTGGAATTAATGGATGTCTTGTTGGCATTGGAATCGACTTTGGCAGATCACGCAAGCATGTTTCGAAAAGATCTCAAAATTCATCAAGTTGTTGGGTTCAAGAATGACGTGTATTACGTTTTGGAGATGTTAAAAAAAGACTCAAATGTTGCTAGCGCCAATCGAGTTTATGATTCATTGGTTACACAACTGCCAAATGCCGATGATTTTTGGGGGTTTGTTATGACTGGACAAGACGCCGTTATCAATTCTGTATTGGCCGCATATCTTGACCTCTTCATGCATGCGCGTTCAGGAGCAGTCATGTACAATGGCAAAGTGGTCTCAAGTTTTTGCTTAATGCGCTCTGAAATTGGCGATGCGTATTTCACACGTCGGAGGTTGTTTTGCTACCCAGAGAAATTTCCAGCAGATCCGGATGATTTCAATGGAGAACTTGTGGATTGTGTGCACACACAAAGTCATTTTGTTGTCATTGCTAAATTGGCAGACAAGACCTCAATCATTATTGACCCGACAAGCTCTCAATATGATTTGAAGGAGCGCGACTTGATCACACTCAAACAACGCCAAACACGAAAGCAAATGCCGTTTTTGTTGCGTCCATTCAACAGTCAGCCGTATTTTACTCCAGCTATCGACGAAAAGGCTATTTTTACCCCGGTCTCTGATATTCAAACGAGGATTGCGGAAAGTGTCGGAGCAACTAAGACAAACGATAAGGAATCACTTGTGATGAAAGACTTGTTTCGTGCGCTATGCGGTGCTGGTCAAGATTTCGAAACCCCAGTAACTTTTATTCCGGCGCCAATAAAACAATAACGAAGTACGACATGAATATATGGCTCTGTCGTTTTGTTTTTTGTATGTGTTGTGACTGTTTTTTTTACTTAAAAACTTAAACTCAAACACCAACACTATGTTCAAATGCGTAGTTTTGTTGTTTTGGGTTGTGTCGGTTGTGTCAGTTCCTGTCGCCCCAAAACGCGAATCACCTGTCGTCCAACTGGCAAGTATCACTAATGAAGAATTGAATTTGCGCTCATCGACTCTCAGCAAAACAGTGATGGATGGGCTGGCTTCAATTACTGATTGTTCGGAGAGAAAAACTAAAGCGGAATGTCTTCCGTTGATAAGAAGTGTGTTGGTGTCACAACAGCAGTTTTTGGATTGCCTCAATGAATTTCAAGCAAGAGATAATTTGGCACAAGCTAAACGTGATTTGAGAGCTGAACAGGTGCGCGCCACGAAACTTGCTGTAGTGTCAGCAATGGATTACCTGAAACGTCTTAATAAACCAAACCGTGTAGAAAAGAATGTATGAATTTTTTGTTACTTTGAAAGAACAATCATTTATTTTTTGTGTGCGTGTGTGTGTCCAAACCAAATGTCGGACACGTACGACGAATTTCAGGCCTTTCTAACGGCTAAAGGTCAAATTGCCGGAGAAGTAAAGGCCCCGCCGGTAAGTGAAGTATTGAGCATACATGCACAAGAGCCATCTAAAGAGTTCGACGTCTCTAAATTGGACGAAGCTACTGTTGCTCAACTCGAACGTGAACTGGAATTACTCGTGGACGAAGAGGACAAATCAGAGAAAAAACCTCACACAGAGTCCAAATTACATGCGACTGGCGCTAAACAACCAGTACCCATGCAAATGGGTAGCTTTGCCCAAGTGTTCAATATTTCGCGTCTGCAAAATGCCAACTATAAAGTTAGCAAGGATCGACGTGGTCATGACGAAAACGAAGCATCTTCAAGTGGTCGTGAACAAAAGGGAACAGCACGCGGAGCGCAACGTAAAACTGGGGCTAATTCTGGTTCTGGGAGTAGAGGAAGTGGAGGAGGTGGGGAAGGGTCAGGAGGAAGAAAATTCACTGGTTTTGGCGGCAAAAGCAGTGGATTTCGAGACACTCGCCCACTGCCATTACCATTTGAACTTGACACACCTGATGACATTGACGATGTTCGAATGTTCATGCGCTTGATCGCCGGTGAATCAAATATCGACGAATCTCGCATATGGACTGACTTTGACGAAGAAGAACGACTTCGTAAACTCAACCAAGCCGAGCGTTCAGGGAATGACGAAGAAGATTATCTAAATCAACTTCAAGCTCAAGATGAGCACGACGATCGGTCAACTGTCGTAAAAAAAGGCGGCATCTACATTTTCCCACTGGCTCTCTCTGCGATCAGCACGGCAGAAAAGGACGTGAAGACATGGACATCAACAGCAACTACAACTCAAGAAATGATTCGAGATCCAGAACTCAAAGTGCCGTTCGCGACGTTGGTGGCAACTAAAATGGCTCACACAAAATTCATGGCGCCTCAACAATACTACCAGTCGAGTTTAGCAGCTCAAATTGCGGCCAAGAGAGAATCTACACTTGATTTAATCTTAGAGATATTGGTCAGCAAAGGGAAAGCGGTCAATTTTGAAGTTGAAAGAGGTATTTACTTCACAACCGATGGTAATCCTGGTTGGTGGTGAAGACGAATAAGTCGTGGATTGTATAAATTGTAAATTTTTCATCGAAATAAAAATCTTGTAATCCGCTTCATCTTTGTCAATAACAAGGTGTTTGTGTGTGTTTTTGGGGGAGGTGGACTAAACGAGTACATTTTTTTTAGTATACGAATAATTCACATAGGCTGTGTATATAATTGATATGTAATTTCTTATTTTTTAATTCATTTCTCTCTCACACACGTTTAAGGAAAAAGAAATGAGCGAACGCAAAGGAGTAGCCGCAACGACGTCATCTGATGCCCTTGGGACACAGCCCACAGCATCATATCAAGTTTCTCAATTCACCAAGGCTCGTAATCTTGGATACGTGCCAGCAGCTCCGGTTGTTAAAACTGGCGCCGCTGCCACGCCCGAAGCAGTTGTTCCGACTGGAGCCGGAGCGACTTTGTCGAAACTCCTCCCCAAGAAAGCCGCGGACACGCCACTCACGTTCGAACAAACTGGCGTGAAACCTCTCAACGAACAATTGCCGCCGGTTGATTTCCGCAAATCAGCAAATGTTCGCCATCTGAACATCACATCAACCCCGATTTCACTCATTGATTTGCACAAGCAAGAGTTTAAGCGAATGGAGATTGTTCTCGGTCCCAAACAAACCGCATCGCACTTTCGCGACCCGGTTATGTTCGGCATTACGGGAGCTCCCGCGAAAGCAGGCGCTCCCGGAGGAAATCTGAAACAAATGCTCGTGCTTGAAAAAGCCGTGCGCAAAACTGCAGACAATTTCCCATTCCCAGTGGGTGTTCGATTGAAATGCGGACCAAGTGCCGACAAGACCGACTTTATGTTTCCTCATCGCACTTCGCACAATCTTGCTGGCGGAGACCACCACACTGTCGAAGGCAAAGACAAAAAACCCATGCAATTTGCATTCGTCATCAATCCTGGCGAACAAATGACGGCTACGGGAAATCCGACTCGTCTTTACCAAAACACTGACGTTGATGACCCTGAGTTGGCGAACGCCCGTCGTTGGTGGGGCGCTTCGCACGAGATGCTGATGAAGGGCATAAATTTTGTCGGTGAAAACAACGAAACATTTTTGTTGCCCCGCGGTGGGTTGGCTGCTTCGGTTGCCATGGCTAACCCAGAGTTCATGGACCTTGGAAGAATTATGACGCCTCAACTCGATCGCACGAAAATTAGCAAGGAACACAACCCTTCTGCTTGGGAAAACCTCCAGTTGCCCGGTGACAAATGCGTCGCACTGTTTGATCCAGTCATGCAAGCTATTTCACAACCTCGTTTGACCGACTTCTCGTACATTGTGGCCGAGTTTCACCCTCTGATCAACAACTCAGTCGATACACCTGCATCTTATTATCCACATCTTCGCGGAGAAGCGCTCGAGCGTGCGTTGAATAAAAAGCGTTACATCAACTTTGAATTGGAGAGTCACACATGCTTCGTTTGATCGTCATGTCGCGCCGCGCCTGCTGATCCCACTTTACACTCGTCATTCTTTGTTCCATCCTAGTTGAAAAAAAGCTTTACACCGATGAGTTTAGCTTTTTTTTATGTACAATTGGTGCTTGATTCTTGTTGAGAGAAGAACTTAAACAATTTGTAATCGCCCCTATTTTTTAATCGCCAGCGCACCAATGATTATTCATTTTGCAACAAATACAACCACCAAAGATAAAACAACGAACCTAAAACTTAATTCTTACTTTGTTAGTTATCTCTCCATTTTCTAATCCGCTCAAAAAGAAAATGACTGAAGAGAAGAACTATGGAGTTGACGACGACGATGACGAAGTACTTGCTGAACAAGAAGCGGAAGTTGATCAGTCTTTTCTGAACGCACACATTCAAGAATTCTCAGACAATCATTTAGATTTGTCTGGATTTCAACGTGCACCAGCAAACACACAAAGCAAAGAAACGGAACTCGACGAAAGACCATTGGTCTCTGATGCACAACTTGGGTTGTATCAATTTGAACCAAACCCCAAAGCTAAACAAAAGTTCAAACAAAGCACACTGTTGGGCAAACGAAAAGCTGATGTGCAAACCAGTTGGACACAAAAGGCTAAACAACGAGTTACGCAGCCTAACACTACAGAGGAGGCATTTGAAACCTTCCTTAGTGGAGATACAACGTTTGGGTTTAATCCAAATACCAAAGCGGGTTTTGGCCCGCGTGGGAAAGGTCATGGTAATGGCAAAGGCAAAAAAAAAGCAGCCGCTGCCTGGGCTATTAGTCCAGACCTTGACGGAGAAGTCATGGACGATGACGTCGACGAAGACACGGTGCTCGATGTCCGAGCTGATGAATACGTACCTTACATTATGGATCAAATGTTGAGTGAGGACAAACAGCCAGATTTTTGCTATGACTGTGAATACGGTAAACCTGAAGAAGAAGATCAGGAAGAAATGGATTCGTTGATGGTGGATGGACTGGATAGCGGTTCTAAACCAAATGTGAGCAAAATGGCGTTTTTGGGGATCAAACCCGGTACTCAGCGCGAAACCATGCACAAAAAACGCATGAGCATGTACAGACGCAACAAAAAGAAAATGTATCTGAGCGCTTTGTGTGAGCACATGTACCAGGATTACAAAAACAACATACAACACACACTGGTCGACCACAAATCAATTGATGGCAAGTCGAACCCGTGTCCGGAAATGTTAAAAGCCACTGTTTATCGCCACATCATGGGAATTGGTGGTCACAGACGCAGTGAAAAGGCTCAAGATGAATCGCAAATTGAGCTCTTTCAAAACATTTTGGCTGAGTTACGAATGAAAGGTTGCTTCAAAAAGGATCGCAATAAACTGGGAGAAACCATGATTGACAAGGATCATTGCAAATTGGCGATTTTGGTCAGCAAACACTTATGCGAAATCAAGCGTACGCTCGCTCAAACGAGAAAAGCTGCAGCAAGTGGACGAGGAGTGGTCAAAGCCAATTAAGGCATCTTTTTGGTTGAAAAGTGTTGTTGATGAGTATGTAAAAATTATAAATTGTTTTTTGTTTATCACAACACAACCTGTTTTTTTTGTTATCCCCAAACTACCTCAAAAAAATGTCGCGCCCTACTGATGCGGTTGGTGTGGATATGTTCCCGAACTTGGCACCGTTCCCAGGAACACCAGGAATGAGCACGTCAGGAACAGTGCGTGAACGTCGATCGTTCCGAGGTGCTCCGGGCATTTCCACAAAACAAAGACCTTCGCGTCGCTCACAGCCCAAAACAAACGAGGTTATTAATCGTGCTTATCGCACGGTTATGCCCGAAGGACGTCGTTTTCGTTCAGGACAAGTTGCTATCGTGCGTAGACGCATGAAAGCCGAAGATGCTAATCTTTACGAGTTGTACACTCGTGCAGAATTTAACCAAGTGCTTGCATCTGAAACCATGCAAATCCCGGGTAAAAATCCCGGAGATTTGCCCCGAGTTGTCCTCAAATGGGACAGTCTGAAGAAAATCCACGCGAACTTTAACGTACTCGGCATGTCCTATCGCACAGGTGTAGGCAAACACCTCTCAACAAATACAGAGACGACCGAACGAGTTAACACTCTCTCAGTGCATGGTTGGGCTGATGAGTTGGAAAACTCATTCGGAACGAGCATCGCGCCCGGAACAAAATTGTGGAACATGATCAAAAAAGTTCGCTTGCAGGATCACTTCGCGTCAGAGACGGATGAATCTGGTCGCACAATCAAACGTCGCCGCGCGGATGCAGTGGCTTGCTTTCAAATGATCAATTATGGCAACTTCGAAGAGGACTACCCTCCATTGCGTGAACTCGAGTACACAGAGACGACAGGACCTGACAAAGGCTGCAAGAAGTACGGCTCTCGCGTTTACTTCGCTCGCACGAACGACACACCCTTGGAGACCAGTGAGGAAGACATTGCCGCAGCTCATCGTAGTGACAACCTCCCTCTGCCCCAAATGGAAGTTTACATCGGCCAGTGAGCTCCCCCTCTCCACTTGATCAAGTGACTTAGTGAATTGTATTTTTAATTTCAATCGAGAGAAAAAACAAGTATTTCTAAACAAACGACCAAATTGTTATTTTTTATTTCAAAGGCGTTTTCCAGTTAATGATGACGGATGAGCAGTGAGCATTGGCACATAAACAAAATGTTTAGCTTTAATCAAACGACGTAGTGCCAAAACTTCCAAGCAGTTGTCACGGTTGACTGTGATTGGTTCCTCTCGCATATTAATGCCCACAGTGACAGTCGAAATTTCTTTCTTTTCAATCATTCCATTCAGCCAGGCGCATTCTCCAAGTGGCCGCACATCAACGAGCTGTCCTGGTTCCAAAAAATCGAAAAATGCACGACACGCTGTAACCAGTTTTGCAAATTTCTGGGGTGGTGGTGGAGGCTGTGGGACTAACACATGCTTGCCTAAACGCGATAGGATATCGAGGCATTCGTCGCGTTTGACTGATAACTGAGACGTGTTTGTGACATTGCAGATAACCACGTGTTCTGTAGTCTTCGACACGACGCGTCCAATGAGCCAGCTGACAGCTAACTTTGATTCTTGTTTTACTTCGACAAGTTGTTCAATTTCCAGGCTGTCGAAAAAAGCACGACATTTAGTCCGTCGTCTCGAATATTGTCCACGGGGACATTTGTCAGAATGAGGAGATTCGCAAGGAGAACAACATGAATCGTCGTTATATTCCTCTTCTTCGTCACTGTCCACGTCCATATGTCCAAGGGGCGAAGCAAGTTTCTTGGTTTCTTCCTTGACGTCGGTCATGTTTTTTTGTCAATAAACCGTTAATAATGTCAAGATTGATTGAAATTTGATAAAAATAACAGTTTTGTTCATTATCTGGACACAAGCTCTATTTTACTTCTTGAAATGGCGGAGAAAACAGCAATTACGCACATCACAACGACGTCTGAATCACCAATTATCATCTCAGATATATGTTTTTTCTTCCAAGAGGGTACCAATGAAATCAAGGGTTCGCATTGGCTGTTTTCTGGAGATATTCCTAAACGCGAAACTGAGCCTGTCGTATTTGCCGAGTCGGCCGTAACAGTTGGCTCTTCAGTTACTTTTTATGTTCCGCAAGTTTTTCCATCATTCGACATCCACAAGACCGAATATTATATTGATCCGTGTATCCAAGGACCAATTGGTATGATTTACAACGGACACGGTCCCAGTTCGACGCTTGTTAAAAAAGAGCATTGCATTTTTGTCGATGGTTTCTTCATGAGCCCCAAACATTGGAATCTCGTGGACGACGAATTCATAGAAACTGGTTTGTACAATACTCCAAGGCTTCGGAAAAAATTGGTTGACTGTCTCGTCAATGAAGTGAACGACGTTGATCTTCGAATGTGCACAGATATCGTAAACTACATGCTGCCAGATGCTTCAGTGAATAGAACTAATTTGGTCGAGTGTCTTCTCTTGGAAACGTCGGATATTGCGAGCGAAATATGTGTGGATATCGTCGATTATATGCAACCAAGAGAACAAGAACCAATCGGACGAGCAGCTGTTCGTGAACTTGGGCATGGATTGAAAACAAATTGGTGGCATTCGTGGAAAGAAATGAATTTGCAGCCGTTACTCAGAGAAATAAATATCAGTTCGAATGGTCAAGTAGATCTCCACAATGGCATGTTTTGTGATGTCAGCTGCGAAACTCCCGTAATCAATATCTCAGAATTTGGAACACTGCGGTTTACATCAAGTCGCGTCGAAAATATATTGATAAGGGTCAAGGACAATGGGCAAGCATTCATTTATGACCTGACGATTATCAACGCGCGAATTGAATGTGAGGGGAACGCCTTGGTCGTTTTTGAAGGGTATTTTGGTCACAACCATATTGGCAAGACTGAAGTTGTTGCTAAAGGAGACGCAACTGTTGTGTTGAATGTCAACATGAGAAGACAAGTGAACATAAAACGCTCTGAAATGGCTCGGGTTATCTGGCGTTAACTTTTGTTATTTGTTTCGTGTCGTTGTATATAATATTTATTATTTTCCAAGTCATCAGGAACGAAACCCTTTCTCTCCCCCCCCCCTCTCACATTGTTGTACACGTTGATAACGTACACAACAAAAGAAACCTCCAAATCAAAAACAATTTGTTTTGATTAGAGTCAATTAACTGATCTCTACTACAAAACAAATAAAAGAGGAAATCTTTTTCACTTCGTTCGAATCCTCTCTCATACGACACTGAACAAATCATGTCGTCAAGTCATATGGATGGCCTTGTTGATGGCGTCGTCGAGCCAGCAATGGCGATTGGCGCCATTAACGTACCAACTTATTTCTGTACGTCGGCTGCCAATGACGCCAAAGAAAACCCAACTCCTCTGTATGAGGGAGGAGGGAACGTTAGAAACCACGACATTCACCCACAAGGACTTGTGTTTTGCATGAGATCCGAAGTTGCAAATCGTAGCAGCACACTTGCACACCGCAATAACCCAGCGTTTCAATCTTGGAATGGGTTGGGAACGTGGAGTCGCGACTCCTCAGAAGGAAAACACAACCCGGATAAACTGGCTTGGACGGCCGTGCGGGCCAAAGCTATCCTCGAGAAGGAAGTTTTCCTCATGGGCGTTGCGGTGAACCCAGTGAGAGCCAAGTTCACTGACACGCCAGGAGCATTCACCACGCAGGTGATGGGTCAATCGACCATTATTCCTGCGGCCAATTCTATCGCAGGCGATATTATGGGCTGGAACGCTCCATCAGTGAGCACAAACTCAGTTGAGTTAAAGAGATATGGGCCGAATCGTCGACGCGAAGCCGAAATTCGACCCATTGACAGCAGCTATCTGTACGATCGCGGTACGTATTATCGCGATCGTTGGACTCGTCAACAGGCAGAAATTGAGCTGTACAAAGCAGACCGCGATTCAATTCAATCGGCGAACAGCAATGATGAATATGAATCCATCATTAACATACAAGAGTTTGCTTTACTTGCTGCAGCAGCGGGTGTGGCTGCGTTTGTGCGAAATCAAGCGCGTGCCCTCGTCGAAACAGGCGGCGATACGTCTAATGACGGTTTGAAAAAAGTTCGCCCGCTTGGATTCTTGCTGAATGAAAAGAAGGCAGATCATGAACCACAGGATTACATTGAAAAGAGTGTGGACGATGCAACGAGTTGGTTCGCTTCCCATTACGGCCTTGTCAGTATCGGCTCTAATCCATTGACCAAAGTGCAGCTTGCGTCGCGTCGTTTCTTGACAACAGCCATTTTCGACCCCGATTCCTTCAAAGCTTCTGATGCTCCAATCAAGAAAGAACTGACGTCAGCTTCTGGCGCGATTCGCAGTCACCTTGGCTTTGTCACTGCCGCTCAATTCACAAAAACCGCTAAATGCAGACTCCTTCATTCAAAGCATTTCCCGCGATTGGAACGCCGATTGGCGTGCGCTTTCCCGAATCTCATTATGACAACCACGCAATTTTATCTCGAAGTCGATCGTCGCAAACTCGGCATGATGGTTTCATCAGCGCCTAAGGGAAAACAAGGACACATCATTCTCGGCGCACGTCGCTGAACATTCTGCCCGCCCGCCCGCCCGCTGCTGCTTCCCCCTGTATTACAAACTAATACTATCGATGAACTAAGTTTCATGGGGTTTTTTTGTTCAATCGAAATGTCTGTGGGTATGTGTGAGGGAGAGAGAGAAATTGATTGTTTAGAACAAAAAACTAAAACGCTCTTTTTTCAAATGACCATTTTGTGTGTGTGCAATAACAATCGAAACACTCAGTAACGAAATTAAGCACACAATTTAGCGAACAGCTGAGTTGCTTGAGAGCAGAGCGGCACTTGATCCTTGAGCAACTCAAACATGGTCTTGATGATTTTTCGCGAACTGTCGGGAAACTCCTTTGACCACTTCACACTTGTAACCGTCGTAAAGTCGTGTTTGGGGATAATTAGGTCAAGTGCGTACTGGCTCGCGTTGTCGGCACACTTCATATCGGCTTTAGCTTCAAGCAAGAGACGAACACACTCGATGGCTCCTCCGCGTGTGGCGTAATGCAATGGGGTTTTACCATTGAACGACTTGACGTTGACGTCTTTGGCGTGTTTGTTCGCAAGCATCCATTTGAGTATTTCTTGTCCATTGAAGAACGCGACGACATGAATGGGCAAACGAGCCATTTCAGCTTCGTCTTTGCCGCATTGCTTGAGTTCAATCATCATTTGAGCATAATCCCAGTGGCCCTCCTTGCATGCGAGGTAAAAATGACCGAACTCAGTTTCCTTTGGCAATGTGCAGATTTTAAGAAATTTCTCAGTATCGGCGGGTGTCATCTTTGATGCATCGTCGATAATCTTGGCTTTGTCTTTGTCAAGGTCCGAGACGTGGCCAGCCACACCAGCGACAATGATAAATGGGATCCTGCAGTCAGCAAAATGTTCGGCAATGTCTTTAACCTTGATGTTATCAACAACGCCAACAACAGGTCTTCCGTAGAGGGTCGCCATAGCAAAAGAAATTATACACCCGGAATTTCGGAATAATATTTTATTTCACCCGGAATAATTCATATTCAAATTTTTTCTAAATTTGGAAAAAATATACATACAACAACAACACACACACGATCAATCCTCAAGGCCAGCAGAGTCAACTACGGGCGGTTGGCGGCGCGGTTGGAAACCATTTGAAACCAACGCAGGAAGGGGTTCATCATCATCGTCGCCTTCATCTTCCTCTTCAACTGCAGGCGCTGGCGTGGGCGCTGGCGCAGGCTTACTTGTCAAAGAATTGAAATTTGCCAAAGCATCGCGAAAGCCGTTTGTCAGAGCAGAAAATCGCGATTCCTGGGGCTCGCTTTCATCTGCTTCAGCTGTGCGGAGTACCGTGCGAGGTGGCGCAACCGTTTCTTTTGCCCCTTTACCATCATCGTCGTCATCATTGTCATCTTCAGAAGAAGATGATTCGCTGCTGCTAACATGATCATCAGAGCCTTGGTAGACAACTGATCGTTGTTGACGTTTGCGACGGCGACGCTTTTCCTGAGTGATAAAATTTGACAAAAGAACTGCGCGTGGTGTAAGGAAAGCCGTGCCGTATCGAGCATTCATGTTGAGATTCACAAAATCAGGAACAGACGTGCTTTCTCCATACAACCCAGAAAGATAAGCAGGAGCCAGATCGCCAATTTCAGCTCTAAGTTTTTGTTTGCGCTTGCTGAGAATGCGACGTTTGCTGACATGCTGAACAAGTTTGTGCCAAACAAAAACACCGAAGCGAGTGGAGCTGGCATCTTGAATGGATTTCACCGGAGGACAGATCACTTTTTCTTTGACAAAGACGCGGCCGCATCCAACGGGCAACCCATTCGCGAAGTGGTTTTCAAACGAACCACCGTAAATTGAATGCTTGCGCAGCGTTGGGTCGGAGTTAGGCACACCACAGACGAACATATATCCGCCCTTTGGTGCGAGTCCGATGACTGTTCCGTTTTTAATTGATTTCGAATCCTGACAACCTTTGAAGAAAACGACGCGTTCTTCTTTGCGTTCATTTTCATAGACTTCAATTGAATTATGGGGCACGTCGTGACAAAAGATTCCGGCCAATCCGAGGTTATCCAGAACATTCATAGCAGTACGCTTGCGATAAGCAACTGCTTGTTTTCGAATTGTCACAATCCGTTCACATTGAGCAAATTCGAATGCAGAACAAGGCGCGCCGCCTTCGGAAACAAACTCGCCATTTTTCCAGCAGCAAGGGCGTTGCGGATTTCCGCCTTGCGAAGACAGCATCTCATCACAGAATTTCGCATCAACGCTCGGCATTCCACAATGAACAATCAGGAAACACTTTTCAGTGGCCGGATTCGCTGAAACACGGCCTGTGTAAAAGCCAATGTGGTAGGAGGGGTACTCCAGCACAGTTTGCTTGACAAAAGAAGGCATGTCCGTTCGAACTTTTTCAAAGAACGACTCGTCGTATTTCACCGGGCGTACTTCATGTTCTGAGAAGTAGCGTTCAGAGTCTCTCTTGACATCGATGCTTCCTTGAATCTCGTACACGCAAGTGCCAGTGCTGAATCCATCAAAGAGACCCGGATAAACGGCGGAATTGGGATGCAACACGAACACTGCGCGAGGATGACTGTCGCCCAAAAACTGAGCGCGAGGCATCAAGGTAATGTTGCGCAGACCATAGCCATATGTTTGCACGATCTGTTCGTACAATTTTTTGTAATGATCGGATTCGAAAAAAGATGAACGATCCGTGCCCAATGTGTTGTGTCGATCAAGTTCAGGTAGAACATCAAGCACAAATAATTTGCGCAAGTCAAGTTCACTTGACCACTTGAGAGCGTTAGGGCTGGCTTTTGATTGTGGTCCGGTTGGAATAAGCGCAAGCGGTAATGCCTTTGACGTTGCCGTCGCAGTGGAAATGACATTCTTGAAATCACTGATCATGAGATCTTGCTGTTGAGGCTGAAGTTTTGCGTGAACTGCAGCAATAAGTTGAGCTGGTGTCTTGGCATCGGTGAATGCAAGTATGCCGGAATTTTCGTCAGACACTTTCGTTCCCGTGCCTATTGCGCGTGTTTTTTTGCCGCTAGCGGATGATCCGGTAACGCCAGTTGCTCGTGCAATAAAGCCCGTGTGCTTTTGCTGAGATTCTTTTTGATTCTGAGCTTGCTTGGCGAGAATGAATGCCTGAATTCCGGTGGGAGCCTCCATGTTCCACGAATTATCTTCCTCCTCCATTTCGGTCGTATCGTCGCCCTTATCGTCGGAGTCCATGCTATGCATAGGAGGGAGTGTGTCACACGAAAGTTGAGTGTTATCAAAGCTCTTTCAAGACTAAAAGACTTTATACTTGAATGCGATTTTTGATCTTATTCAAATAGGAGATTGATTTCTTCCCCTTTCCAAAATAACGCAACGGTAATGTTGTATTTGTTTAAGGGGGGGGGGGTCAAAGGAGAAAGGATCTAAAAAAAACTATCTGTCTAACTTATAAGTAAAAAAGACTTTTTCTTTTCTATAGTACTTTTGCTTGCTGTCTTTTTTTTTAGTGTGTGTATGTATCCAGTCTCGCGTATGTCGGCTAATGATGCTATTTTACGTTCAAGAGGAAAATTGTCCGTTCAAACTGGAGCTTCATCACACTCAGATATGGCCGACGAACAAGAACACGAACATGATCACGTATTGGCTCCGGCTTCTGCGTGTTGCAAATGCGATCGCGTCACCGGATACGGCATCGCTATAATCGTGATACTATTTTTTATTTTGGTGGGGCAAGTGGTCAACTATTGGATATGGTCGTCGGTTTTACTCACAATCACTCCGGTAGCCACCCAAGCGCATAAGATGATGGATGATGCACAAGCTGACATTTTCGACCCAATACATGCAAACGGAAAAGCGTGGTTTCGAACTATCAACCAAACAATGATCACAGTCAGTTCATTCACTGACTCTGGACCAACGAATCTCAAACACCAGGTGTTCAATTCTGTGAAAAATATGAATGAGATCAGCACGATGTTTAACGAAGAGTTGCCCGGTTGGCGAGATCAATTTCAAACACTTCTTGACGCACTCAACCAAATCACACCCGCCGATATGTACGACTTTAAGACACACGCCGATACGATTTTACATCAAATTGAGGCCGGAAATGCAACACGGCTTATTAAAAATGCAAATCAGGTGCTGAAAATTATCATGAGTGCTAGCTCGGGCATTGCTCAAGGATTGATTCGCGAAATTCCAAATGATTAATTTATTTTGTAACTTGTCGTCCAAACATTCGTCCATTAATTCATTCACTCACTCACTCAAAAAAAATCAGTCCATCGATGCGTCGTCGTCGGGGAGAATTGAACGTTTAGGCTCGGCGCCGAGTTTTCCTTTCTCCTTGGGCTGAAGTTAAAGAGTAACTATTAACGCGTGTACAAAACAAAAAAAAAGTTATACCTTGTGCACTTGCATATCAACGTCTTCGGGATGAATTTGGTTTTTGGAGTCAGACAGTGGCAAGTTAACTTCGAATGATTTCGATTCATTCGAAGTTAACACTGGCAAGACTGTGATGGCATCAGCCTCGAAATGAAATTTCAAAGAATCTTTGCGAAGTTTGCTTTGTTCAAGGGCGATAGCTTCCGCCACGATCTTGCTCTTAGCTTCTTCTTCCATCATCGCTTTGACTTCAGCATCGCGCTCAGCTCGTGTTTGATTTTGAGCCGCAGCCAATTTGTCATCGAATTCTTCAGATGCTTTTTGTTCTTCGCGATCATGAAGACGGTCAGCTTCGTCCTTGATCTTGGCGAAGTCCACGTTGCCATTTGAAGACATTTGTACAATGAATTGGCTATTTATTGCAATATTATCGAAGTGCAGCCCAGCGCATTCGACACGACGAAGACGAATGTGACGAGCATAATCGAGTTTGTCTGTTGATGTGTGCGCCAGATCAATCATGAGGGTCGTTCCGCTCATTTGATGCACAACAAGAAGATTGCCGCTCAATGCCATACCAACGACGTTATTGACCGGAAAACTTTGAGCACGGAGCTTTATCCCTCCAAAGTCCCACATCCGCACTTCAAATTTGTTGGCAGCAAAGATGCGCAAACCGCGGGCTAACATCAACATAATCGTACGAAATTCTTCTTCCTTGTACTTGTCTTCATGATAATCCCGTTCTGTGTTCATAGCACTCGCACCATTCCCAGATCCCGATCCCGATTCACTTTTTGAGTCAACTTTTTGCTTTTGTTTCACCTCTTTTTCATCTTTATTGACTTTTGCCGCGACCGCTTTAGCGTCCACCGAAAATGATCCGGGCAAGGAACCCTCTTCCCTTGTGAGAAGATGAAACGTGTACACATTGCCATCCGCTCCTCCGATGAAAATCTTGTGCCCAGAAATTGAACACGACACACCGCTCACACAAGGCAAGACGTGCTTGTCCTTTCGCACATCGTAGATGGACATGATCCTTTTATTTGCGTAACTGTAGACGTAAAGACTCTTCTCAGACGTGAGTGCCGCGACATACAAGCGATTCATAGCGAAACACGACACCATCGAGACAGGTTTCTTTTTCCAGTCGACACGTGCAGTCGATAGAGGGATGTTGTTCTCGTCGAAACAATTGGGCAGCAGACAAATCATGCTTCGGCCAGTCATATCAGAGATAGCCAGGTTGTCGTCGCAGACGTTGGCAAAACATTGCCCGTTCGGAATAGTGACCTTGGTTTCTTTCATCTCGACGTGTTGACGCGGATCGATAATTTCTCCAACCAATAACTTTTCGCCCTCTAGACCAATAACCCACTTATTTGAAATGGCGATCGTGGTGAACTTTGCGCGAGCTCCTTTGAGATCTTGAGCCAAGTAACGTAATCCTTCGGGATTGAAATACTTACGTTCGTTCAGACGCGCATCAACATAGGCAACGAAAGCTTCTCCGACCGCTTCTTTGGGCCACTCGAGATGATCGAATACGCGAGAAAATTGCATTCGCCAGCGAGAATCTTCATATTCAGGCTTCGCGGAGTGGTCGTCTGACATCATTGTCGGCGCAAACAATTCAGTTTTGAAATCATACGGTGGTCGGTTTTTCAGTGCCGCAATGTCTTCAGGGGTGTCGATGTCCGTTTTTGAGGAGGATTTTTCAACTGGGCCAGATGTGGAAGACGGTGGCGGCCCGGCATAAATACTTTCGTCGATTGGAATTCCAGACGTATACTTCTCCAACGTCGCCTTGCGCATTTTAGCGGTCATTTCGTTAATCGCATCTTCGATTATTTTCTTCTCCGCTTCGGCTGACCGTTTTTCTTCCGCGAGCTGTTGGGCTTTTGGAGGTATTTTTGGTTGAGGCTTTGCTTTGAAAAGTGACGGTTTCTTGTGGAACATCTCTTATTTTGTGTTTACGCCAAGAGCGGTGAACAATAACTAAGGACATCAATAAAAAAACTTTATACCCCGGAAAATTTCATATGACAATTTTACACCCGAAAAATTTCACTCTTTTGCGCTCTTTCTAAGCCGAACCGTTAATTTCCCTTCAGCCTCTTTATCGTCCACACCAATTAAACTTAATGGGCCTTTTGGAGGTTTGGCAGCAATAGCTGCGCGTGCTTGTTCCAAAAAGTCATTCAACGTGGTTTCCGTCACCACCGGCACGCCCAAGGATTCAGCGCGAATTCCAAACTTTGTATCCTTGTGCTTTTGAGTCATTACAGCCAAGCCTGTTTTTCCGTCGAGTGTTTTGTCCAATGAAGACCCAAGCGACTCGAATATGTCCTTTGCTTCCGCTTTTGTAAGTATGTTCAATTTGGTGACAAATACCGTTGGTTTTTGGCGATTTTCAGGAGCAAATACACGCGCGAGGTCTTCGACTGTGTAGGTCTTAGGGTGAGGAATGCGCTTTGGTTTAACTGCACGCACCCACGAAGAGATAAGGCCGGCTTCAGGTGTAGGTAAGGAGGGTAACTCATGAAGCAATGCCAATGGACGAGAAGGAGGGGTCACATATTCGGGGTTATTGTCAGGATGTGTTTGAATGTCGGGGGAGAAAAATGAAGGAAACGTTAAGCCTCGTTGCTGAACATCTTGTTGTTTGCGTTGCCAAAGTTTCAAAAGCGAATCTTGTCCTTCGGTTGTTTTTTGATATTCGGCCAACTGTGCAGCAGACAATCCGAGTGGGTGACGTTGACGAGGAACTCTAAACGGCGGAGGCAATTGTTCTGTTTGCATCTTTTTGTCACCTTCGACGTCCTCGATTGTGAGGACTTCGCGAGTTGGGTTAATTTTTACGAGCTCGCTCGGTGTTGGTTCCGTTTGCATTTTTGTGTCACCTTCAGCATCATCGTCGATTGCGATAACTTCGCGGTTCGGTATTAGTGTTGGTGTTGATGTTGGTTCGGCGAAAACAGACAAATGAGAGACAATCAATGATAGTGCGTCCATGCCGTCAGCGTTCGAGTTGGGTTTTGGTTCACCGTCGTCATCAAAATGACCAATCAATGCATAGGAGATAGAGAGTCGCTCGTTTTCGTACATGATTTTAGTTCCTTTTTCAGCCACTATTATGGGCTGCACCAATGCTTTGACGGTCCTGACAAATTTGGCCTTTTTCTCCTGTTCGCTTGACCACATGCTTCCAATTGTTCCATATTCAGAGGCTTCTGGTCGATCGGTGCCGAAAATAATCTCAGGACCGTCGTAATAAACGAATAACCCGTACAGATTTTCATCAAATGTCACTTTGGATGCTTTAGTCCAAGCCCAGTTCGCACGAGTCTCTCGTAATTGTAGGTCCTTGTGTGCATATTTGAATTGCAAAAGAGCCCACATGAGTTCAAATTCCACACCACTTTTGAATGGATTTCCAAACAATGTTGGTATTGTTTTGTCGGGATCTACAAATACCCACGCAGGTCCACGCATTTCTTGATACTTGTCCACTCGATCCGTATGTTGCATGAGTTTGCCATTGGGTGAATAAATGGCCATACGAGAAGGATCACCAAACGCAGAAATTTGAGCTAGCATATCGCTGATCAGTCCACCTTCTAGCCAGCTTAGATAAAATTGTTCAGTTGTTCCTTTTGTGCCCAAGTGGACACGCAATGAAATAAGAGTCGGAAGCCATTGCGTGCAATTGAAACGAGAAAACGACCAATTCAATTCATCGAATGACCCCCATTTGTGGAAATTGTTGTTTATTGAACGAACAACAGCAATGCCATCATATTGTATGTCCCAAAGTAATGTTTCCGGCGAAACATGCGTGTTGCATTTTTGTCCGTCTGCATAAAATTGCCATGTGCGAAGAGGATGAAGTGCAAAAAATGGCCCAAGACGCTTGAATATATCAGAAACTCGATCAGTTTCTTGGATGAACATACTGAACGGTTCCGTATGTCCTTCTGGGAACGGCAGCACACGCAAATACAAAAAGTGATGACCACGTCCTTGTGTGAGCGGTCCATTAGGATCTTTACGAGTGTGTAACACACTATCAAGTGTTACGCGCTTGCTTTCCATTGAGATGTTGGGTAAATAAAAACCTGAACAATAGGGCTTGTGAGTTCAAAAATTACACCCGGAAAATTTCATTTAAATCACGTCCGGAATTTGGAATATTTTACCTTAAGACCAACACAACTCAACTGCAATGAGTATCTCTAAGCGCAAACGAGAAGCTCGAGCGCGTGCTGCTCAAATCAAAGCCAATGCTGCTCAAAAAAACCATTCAACTGCTTCGTATGTTGTGGGCGGGCAAATTAAATACCGTCTTCGTCCTGGTGTTCGCGCTGTCAGAGAAATCAAGTATGCTCGAATTTGTTTTGTTTATTATATTCGTGTTTATATTTTCACAGGAAGTTTCAAAAAACAACGTATACGTTGATTAGACGAGACCCGTTTCGACGATTGGTCCGCGAAATTGCACAAGACATCAAACAGGACCTTCGGTTCATGCAAACCGCGATGGAAGTATTTCAACAAGGAGCGGAACAGTACCTAGTTGAGATTTTTCGCGACACAAACACAATCACCGTTCACGGAAAACGAGAAGAAATTACAGTCCCTGGTACGTTGTATGTGTGTTTTTCAATCGCTATCGCTATGTATTTTTTATTTTTTCGCTACAGACATGAGGGTTGCAATGAATCTTACTGGTCCCCGCGAAGAGCGCAAGCAATATGTGTGGCCTGAGGAGGAGAGGACGCTAGGGTGAACTAATTGCAAAAATGAGAGTAATTGTTCACTGAAATGAATTTTGTACACTTTGAATCAACTAAAAACTGGAGTGTTTATTACATTTGGTTCATCTCATTTGTTCACACAACGAGGGGTGACAACGCCGACATTACGACAAATGCAAGCAACATCGACATTACAACGAATGAAGCTGCGGAAATCAAACTAGACGTTGTTCGCTCTGCACTGCTACTAAGAACACAATCACCCGTGCACGCTGGACATTGTCCAACCGAATCAAACGTAGTGGCCGTGTTGGTGCTTGGGAAATTGGCATTGGTTTCACAATTGAACAAATTTTGATGCGAAGAAGTGAGTCCGCATGTGTCGGCTGCGGCATAACAAATCGACTTGCACGCGGAGATGCCAGACTTTTGGTTGCTTGAGCACAATGGAAAGTATTGTGCGCAGAGATAACGTCGATACGCGGTTGCACAATTAGTGTTCCATGCACCAGTAGACGTTTTACTGTTCGTGAACACGAGCACCGAGTTCATGTTTTGATAGAAGGTGGCGTTGAGCGATTCATCTGTTTGAGTGAATCCGTAAGGTGTCTGTATATTGGGCGAATCACCAACGTACACGGGCTGATCAATTGCGAAACTTCCGGCACAGAAAAACATGTTTTGGTCACCGTGGCCAGCAACACACGTCTCTGGCGAAATTGTGTTGTTGATATGAGGATATTCAACGGCATTTGCCGATGTAACAGTCGTGCAAGAATACCAGCCAGAAGCGGTTGAAAACTGAACGGAGCACAAGTTGCCAGTCACTCCTCCAGAACACAATAAGTTGGATGGTGGAGTGATGCTGAGCACGTAATCTCCAAGCGCAGCAATTTGATTGTTGGCACCAGGCGGTCCGCTAACGAACTCGGCGATACCGACGACATTGAAATTAGTCCCGTAATTACTGGCAACGCTGACTGTCACTGCCCCCTGTCCTTCTTGAGAAATGAGTTGCCATCCGAAATATAGTGGCACGTCAGGACTCCAAGTTGTAGCGATAGTGGGCTCGGCTGCATCCAGTGTGAGGAAGGCTCCCCCACCCCCACAAGGACTCGTCTTCGATGGTTGTGGATTCCAGGCAAACGGTTCAGTCAAATACGCATGGCCAGAAACCCGAGTGATGAAAATCACACAAATGATGGCAATAGCGAGCATGGTTAATTGAGTGACTGTATACAGAAAAAGGCTCAATACTAATGTGTAGCAATAAAGGGACTTGACTTACATATACAATAACGTTGTTTAACGTAAAATAAGTTCTTGATAAAAACTAACTCCGGAATTTGGCAAATAAGTGGCAAACCCACAAATTACATCCGGAATTTGGAATTTAATTCATTTTGTTACGCGGCAGGCCACAATGTCGTCGATTAGTGAACGTGAGTCTGCAAAGCGAAAAGAATCACAGTTGGCAGACATTAAACTCAAGAAAGAGATCAAAGAAAGCGGGCGTGCTGCTAATGAAGAAGAAGACATAGAGCCCGGTGAAAAAGTCTTCCCTGTTGGCATTAACGCAAATCGCATCATCAATCCAATGCCAGAACTCGCGAAGCGACTTAAAGAAGAAGAAGAAAAGAAGAGTCGTGAAGACGAAGAAGCCGCTCGCATTAAGAAGCATCTTGACGATCATGGATGCAGCCAATGTGGCAGTGAGAAAAAATTCCCACGATGCCGTTGCGCACGGATAGCTGCCGACGTTGTTCACGGTCGTAAATTTTGAACAAAGAACTCGATTGTGACCGAAATTGTTTTTTTGTTGTAATTTAACCGATTAATGTACATTTGGTTTCACTCGACCAAACAACCTTTTTTTTATGCAAAACTAAATGCGGTAGATGCCAGAGAACCGAATGGGTTCTGAGATGGATTTGAGTATGCGGAGAAAGTGCCGAAACTTGGTGGAGGTGATGGGAAACCTTGGCCCATTACAGAAAATGCACTTGAAGTTGGTGGTGGTTGTTGTCCGAATGGAGACGAAGAGGGAAACGAACTCGCAACCGCGAAGGGGGATGGAGTTGATCCCATACTCATACTCATGCCCATGCCCATTCCCATTCCCATACTCATTGGTGCAACTGGTGCAGCAGGGGGGAAATCAGAACTCAATGCACTTCCGCCGCCGCCAAAGACAGACGCTTGCATCATCCCGGCACCATTTGAACCGAGTTTAAATGCGGGCGCTTTGCTTTCCAAGTTCAATCCAAACCCTGTGTCGCCATCAGACTCAGTTGACATTCCGCTTGGTTTCATGAGTTGGTTTCTGAACTCGCCCACTTTGGCATCATCATCGTCAGTTGATCCGAAGTTAAACGGCGCCGCGCTTGTAGCAGTCGCAAATGTGTAACTGGTCGCGGTGGCTTCTGGTTGGAGCAAGGTTTCTTCCTTGGTGTCACTTTCGAAATAAGCCTTTATAAGTTTGAGCGCTTTGTTGTAAACATCTTCGTTGTCGTGTTTCTGAAGTGCCTCCAATTTATCAACACCACCACACTCCTCCATGATCTCAGTGACTTTATTTTCTCCGCCGGTACGGGTCATCGAGTCATTGCGTCCAACGCGCAACAAATTCTCAAGAGCCTCCAAAGCAACAATGATGATTTTGGAATCAGGCGCAGTAAGCATCTCGCAAATCACGGGGACAACACCGCGTTCAATGATGTGGCGAATTTGTTCTTCTGATCCGCTATTTGATGCATTGGCGATCATCCAAAGTGCTTCCTTTTTCACTTCATAATCATCCGTGCGCAAAATGTTAATCATCGCTGGGAAAATGGCACCGTTGCTATTATCAATGACGGCTTGGACTTGAGCTTGAGTGCCGGCGGTGATGTTAGATAGTGCCCAACAAGCTTCTTTGCGGATTGCTCGTCTGGGATTGGGAAGCATAGCAAGCAAAGTGTCGAGGACATTGCATTTGATCAAAGTGGCTGTGATCTTGTCATCACCGGTGAGCAAATTGCCGACAGTGCGCAACGCAGCCGTGCGAACCATTTGATTCTTATGCATAATGCACTCAACAAGGCGGCGAGAAACACCCGAGTTCACAACAGCGCGAATTTGTACACCCAGCATTTCATCTTTCGCATCTACTCACACACAAAAAAAGGAATTAAATTCTATACCACACATGTACGTACACACATACCTTTGTCATCAGAGACGTAAGAATATGCCCAACAAGTATCACTGAGGACTTCCACGTCGGTCGTTGACAATAATTTGCTGAGCGTAGGCAAGACGTGACGTATAACTTCAAATGGAGGAAATGGTTTGCCGCGACACAAATTGGAGAGGGTCCATGTGAGATTTCGAAGCGTGGTCACATTGAGGTTGTCGCTGAAGAGCATGAGAAGCGCTTGAACACCACCATGCTTGATAACAATATCGCGATGTTCAGGACAATCGCCGCTAATATTGCCCAACGCCCAAACACATTGTTCACGCACTTTCCCCGCCGCATGTCCCAAAGCATGAACGAAAAGAGGAATAGCTCCAGCGTTGATCACATGCTGCGTTTGTTCTTTTGTGCCGGAACAAAGATTGATCAACACCCACGCAGCTTCGAATTGTACATCGTCTGGACCGCGCGCGAGTAAATGAACGAGACGAGGGATGATGTTTGTGTTGATAACTTCTTGAATGGGTGGCTTGTTTTCATCGGAAATGAGCTCGCGTAGCTTGACGATGTTTTTAAGTTGAATTTCCGTCTCGTCGCTATTAATTCCGGCAACAAATCCTGGAATTTTCTTGACTTTGTCGAGCCAGTCGTCAGGAGCCGTTGCCGCGAACGTTTCCGCTTCTTCGCCTTTCTTACCGTCGAGACGCTGACGGCGCTTGGCCAGCTGTTCGCCGCGCTTCTCTTTCGCCAAAGAAACAGAGACAACTTCTCGAACAAGTTTTGCATTCTTGAGGTCATACCCCGGTTTAACAACACGTCGAGTGACACTAGTAGCCATTTGTCGCAATTGGATGAACCTATGAGACTGTTAATTAGTCACAAAATTGAATTAAAAATGTAATATACCAAATTCCGGGTGTTTTTTCTATATTCCAAATTCCGGGTGTAAAATATTCGATATTCCAAATTCCGGGTGTAAAAAAGATATCCGATATTACAAATTCCGGGTGTATAAATTTCAAAACTGCGTAACTCTTTAATTAGTACAGCAAACTATCATCTATGTCGACCAAACGCTTTAACGACGATACATCTGTCACCCAAGGCACTTCTAAGAAGGTCTTGTATTTTGGTACTTGTGTCATGCTCACACATAACGCACCATTGTTTGTGTTCTCGTAGGCCAAAACGGAGACCGAAGTTAAGAACGCGTTCGACGTGGAAATGGATGAAGAAGACAAGACAGTCTATACATGTGCTGGCATTCCCGGTAACTGCGTATGCGACAATGAGATAGCGTATGCGGATTGTGATTGTTTCACTGGCACGGACTCGATTCAACTGAAACAAAAGGGTCCGCACAAGCCTGACTGTTACTTCAATCTTTGTCGCGACGACGAATGGCGTTGTCACGTCTGTCGTTTGTTATTCCAATGCGCTGATCCGCGATGTAAGATGACAATATTAATCGCTCCATCGGCTTTTCAAGATACCACTCGAACTGAATATCGATGCGCGGACCACGTTCGCCACTGCTACTTAAGCGTGTGCGAAAATTTCACATCTGCTCGCCTTGAACATTGCAGCGAACACAAGGACTTGGAATATCCTCCATGCTCAGGATGCAATAACGACGATTTGGCAAATGATCACAGAAAGCTGCGCGATCACAAAATGATAAACCACGACGCTGAAAACAAGCTGTTTTTTTGCAGGCCTTGCAATTTCGCCAAGAAAAAAAGCGAGATTGCTCCTGATCCTCGTTATTTCGATGAGGACGATATTGGAAAAGGCGGAGTGGATGTGAAGTATACTCCATATCGCAGATACCTTGCCTGTATGGAGTGCAAAGAACCAGTCACATGCAAGTACTACATCACATCCAAGGATCACGGCGTGTCCGCATTCTGTCTGGATTGCCTAACTCCTTGCTCTGGCACGTGTGGCAAGCTCGTCATTCCGCGCAAGAAGTGCAACCCGTGCAGCATCTGTAAGGCGAAAGAGGTCAAACCTGTCAAAGCAACCAAGAAGGCCAAGGCTAAAAAAACCAAGAAAGTTTCTAAACGTTGATACGTTTTTTTGTTTACATGTTGTGTGTTGTGTGGGCGACGTCCTACAGTAGAAAATCTTCAATTTATACTTTGAGTTCTATTTGTTTCCCCGAAAATTTATTTATCTTATTAAATCCAAGACACCGAGCTAATCCTTGTTTATCTCTCTCTTTCTTCAATGTTGGCCATCGTGTCACCACCAACAATTGTTGTGAGGGACTTTGATGCAGTTGAACAATTGGTACAGAATCGCCTGAAAGCATTGACCGAATTGGAGACAATAATTCAAGAGGCGTTGGTTAATCGCAATGGAGCGAATATTACCATTCCTCCTGCGTTGTTTAGTGCATTTGAATGGTGTATAACCGACATTTGCATGGAATTGTGCCACAAACACCCCAAAATACATGCTAGGAAAATCGCGCGCATCATGATTAAACGTGCACTAGCCAAACCTGGCACATCATACCGGGTCATTTTCGGAACAAATTCGACCGAAGTTACTCGCAAAGCTATGCACGATTTGGTTCAAGTCTCACATTCTGCGCTTATTCGTATTATTCGCAAAGAATGGCCTACTCGCTGGCTCGGTCCCCCAAACGCGAAATTTTCTTCATTCATCGATCTATTCTTTACATTTCAAAATCAGCGAGCATCGATTTGGAGCTTAGGGCCATTTGTTTGTTGGATGACATCCCAACCAAATGGAGCGTTGAGGCGTAGAATGACTGAGTGGCTAGACAAACAAACCAAACAACCTGAAGCACTGCGCACGAAAATTCATTGGCTATGTGCCATTACCGGAGGATATCTTCCGGCGAATAGCGGATTTGTTCGCTTTTGGACGGCAATGGAGAGTACCGCTATTGCACTTGAACTTCAAGCTCGGATCAACTCAATGGAACAATTATGTGCATTGCTTACTTACCACAAGTGGCATTTCAAGCACAAAGTCATCAAAGGTGAAGATCATATGAGTGTGGGGAAAGAAAAAGATGACGCATCACAAGAGAGTTTTTGGATGGTGGAAGATCACGCACTCATGTTAAGTCGCAATTGGCAACGACTAACAATGGAGGTGTTGGACGTCTTTCGTGAACGCGCGAGCAAAGGGACGTTGCATGAAATGATAAAGACCCCCTAGGGTTTTGACATGCACATGTATGTAACGTATGATAAAAAATGTTTTGATTTTAACAACACTCGTTTCGCCATTAACAGAAATGGCTGCTGCTAGTTATGCAGCTTCACAACAAAAGACCAACAATAATGCGTCAGAAACTGAGCCGGAATCTGACCGTCAGTCGTACAGCGGAGACATTCAGCTGAACATTTCGCAATACAGCTCGTTTATTATTTATGCTATCGGGCAAGGTTTGGCTGCGCAAGTGCACGACTATCTCGTTGGTACACTCAGTGCATACTTAATCATATTGGTATTTGCTGCAATGTTGTATTTTGTGAAAATCGGGTTGGAATCGACAAATCCCGGGCCCATTTGGACGCCATGGCGCAATTGTTTCGTGTCCTTGTTTGAATCCGCTTTCGGAATCATGATTGTGGTCATTGGCATTATCGGAGTGGAATGGATGCTATTGGTTTGGCGCTTAAGTAACAGTGGCACAACCGTTCACCCTATTATTGGTATTATGTTTTTCGGCCTCGTGTCATTAGTGGTCATTCGGAGTGCGTACATCCCGCCTGACATAAAAGTGCTTGCGGGAGACAGTCTCGTTTCGGTTGAAGAACGCGTGGCTAATTTGGAAAAGCAAAATCGGGAATTAATGTCAAAACTTGAACGCGCATTAGAACAAAAGCGGATATGAATATTATTTTGGTTGTTGTTTTTTAACTCAAGCAGAACAAACTTTTATTTTGTTTTTTTTCTCTCTTAAACATATGTCGGGATATCAACAACAACAACAACAACAGCCAGGCTACGTTCATTTTCCAGGAAGAAATGGTAATTACAATCCTCCCAATGATTACCCTCAGGAAGTTTGGAGACCGTTGCACAACTTCATCGTGAACGAGATAAACAATTCTCACATTTGGTTGCCCACATTCATCGGCGCAATGTGTGTGGTGATTGCTGCCGTGTGTGTGTTCAAAATTTGGTCCATTGTGCGGCATCCGAAGGGCGCATTAATTTAAACACCCGGAAGTGCTTGGTAAGGCGTTGTCATTTTAGCGACTCGGGTGAGAAAGTAAATCTTAACTGCTATGATCGCGAATGTACTCAGGCCAGCGGGTGTCAAGACAGTCCGATAACTCATATCCCCGAGGTCTCCGCGCATTTTATACACCAACAACACGGCCGAGATAATCGCCGGAGCAGCCAACACACAAATGATTAAAATCCATGCGTAACGAAGGAATCGCCAAATAAGTGTGAGTATTCCGATTGACATGACGAATACTGTTAGGATAGTTGGTAGCAAAATAATAATCCAATTCACGTTGCCCCACACGTTGTCCATTTTAAGCGCCAAAAAAATCATTTGAACCAATAACGACCACAAAAACCACATATCGATAAAAATGAGCCGACAACTGAGTCGTTTTGAGTTTTTCAACGGTGTTGCCGCAGGGATACTTTCCGGATTTAAACTGGATGCACGTGAACCAACGTCTATGTGCACTTTGGAATCGTTTTGCATGATTGGATACGCAAAGATAATTACAAAAAAAAGATACAAATCACGAGTTTTATGGTTAGTATCAATTGATATTAAGCTTATATCAAAAGCTATACACAATATTACAAAAAATTTACAGTTGAAATTAATTCACCCGGAATTTTTCATTTGCACATTACTTGTCGTCTCGATGAAGGCGCTAAGCACTGACGAACTAAATGAAGAATTGACCAAGAGTATCGACACTTTGGTGGAGAAATGGATACTTGCTGGTGTAAAATTTACAACAAAAGACGTGTATGATCGATTGATTGACGATTTCAAAAGCAATGATGTCTTGCGTCACAAAGAGTTTATAAAAGCCACAGCAAGAAAAGCGATTAAAGGATTGGCGTTTATCAAGTGTTATCGCCTATTACCTAGTCAAGTCCCTATTGCCGAAAAACTTCAACTCAAAAGCGGGCCACGCAAATCTTCTCATGTGTGTGTGTGTGTGTGTGTGTGTGTGTGTGTGTGTGTGTGTGTGTGTGTGTGTGTGTGTGTGTGTTTAACTTTTGTATGTGCTCCAGACGACTACAAGTGTTATCGTCGATGAGATCAAAAGTCGTGGCGACGAGCAAAAAACATCTGATTACTACTGGATGAGAACTGCAATGTGTGACAATTTTTTTCGATACGAAAGCGACGAAGATCTGCGAAAATATATATTCGACGATCGACCATTTACAAGTGACCAAGAAGAAGTATTTGCTTTTCTGGTCAAAGAAGAGCTCAAGTTGCACGAGACAATGTTCAAAATAATATGGGATTCTCGCGGGGATCTGTTTGACCGTGCCAGTTCTGTTCACGATGCCACGATAGATGCGCTCTTGCGTTCATATCCACTAACTCAACTCAATAATCATAAAACGTTTGTGCTGGCGTCGATTCGACAAATACGCGAAGGCAAGCCTGAGACGTTGTCTCGAATTGATGGAGGCAAATATTGTCGTGGGTTTGTGGACGATTGTTTTTTTAGTTTCGATGCATTTAGTTGATTTTGTTATCGCGACGCAAGTGGTTTACCCGTGACATGTACTGTAGCAGAACATGTTGTTGCTAAATGTCCAATGCAACCGCATCGAAAACATGTTGCTTTTTTTATGTCAAATAGTTCCTTACTTTCTGTTTTGCGTTCGGGAGTAGTGCAACGCGATGCAAAATGGGTCGAGCTTCCACATAAGAAGCATTTGTCATTGACCGACAAAAATTTGGCATTTAAGTGAGCTATTTGTTCGGGCTTGAGTTCTACTAAAACAAACATTCCGCCACGAACGTTTTCGTATCCGAAAACCTCCATATATCGGTAGACAGTTGTGTCTTCCGCCCATTTACTTTGGTCCTGAATTCGTTCTATGATTTCAATGGGCTCCCATAGGTTAGTCCAAGCAGAACCAATTCCGGCACAATGTTCTTTAAATCGAATATTGACATATTCGAAGAACGGTGGAGCTTGATTTACTCGACCTACGTAAATCTTCCAGCCTTTGCAAAGAATTACGTAAATTTCATACAACTTTCCTCGTTTTTTGACAGCAATCATTTGTTTTTTGAACAATTCCATTTTAGAAGAAACCCCCGCCATTGTTTGAATGGATAGGGGTATGTTTGACGTGTAAAACTTAAAACGATAAAATGCATTCACATACATAAAAAAATATAATTCATAAGTTTTAGTTAATCCATCTCTCTTTCTTCTGAATTCATCGAATGGATTTAACAGTGACTGAACAGAAACATCCCAAGCGTGGTTGGACGTGCCCTTTATGTGATCATTTCCATGGTGACATCGGCGTGGCGTTTCTTGAATGTTCCAAGTGTCGCGAACCTCGGCGTCAAAATCAAAGTTGTCCCAAGTGCTCTCATCAGCTTCTCGCCAAATAAAACAAATGTGCCAAGTGTGGGTTCGATTATTATTGGAACTGTTCTGAATGCAAGACTAAAAACACATACGTTCACCTCGCCTGTCGGCTGTCTACGTGTTCGCGACCTGCTCAACACATAGGAACTGTATGGAGCTGCCATCATTGCACCAGCATCAACGCCGATCTGTTCAGCAAATTGGAGTGCTCGGTTTGTGGGCTTCCGCGAGCACCAACAACACTTGATCGTTTCCCGACAACACCAGAAAGAAAGATACTGTCGCAAGTGATTAAATCGTTTGATTGGCGTGAATCCAACAAGTCATTTACATGGTTGTGTGCCGTATGCATGATTCGAAACTCCAGCAAAGACATTATGTGCTCCAATTGTAAAATCGACCGCAACTGGCACTGTCCGCGATGCAAGTTTCATAATTTCGGCTTCGGGAAATGCAACATCTGCATGAACAACCGCATGCAAACGTGTTTACTTTGCTCAGATCAGCTTTATTTGCCAAAAGCATGCACCAAATGCATTTGTGAGTTTTGCAAGAAACCGAAAACGACAAGTGCTGATTGCTGGTGGTGCAAGAATCAAGTAAAGACGTCTGAAATTGAGGCGAAATTAAATGCACCGAAACCGACGTCAATACTGACACCAGCAATTATCGATCCAAGTTTAAACCCGATCAATGGATGGGAAGCACTGGAAGAGCATATCGACAAAAGAAACAAACAATTGCGCGTTGCCATGGATACTGCGACTTAATCGTTTATTTTAGTTTGGACTCATGTGCACAGTGCTTCATTTGATTTTTTTTAATACAAAGAAAAAACTAAACAACCCAGTCCGTCAGTCAGTCAGTCAGTCAATTCAAATTCGTTTAGCCCGCTTCTTCTTTTTGCCCTTTTTTTTACTGCTTTTCGATGGATTTTTGCGAACTTTTTTCTTAGGTTGAGCCACTTCCGGCTCATCATCATCATCACTAACTTCTTCTTCCTCTTCTTCTTCCTCATAATTTTCATCCGCCTCGTTGTCTTCCTCTTCATCGTCACTTGTTGTGGGCGCGGCGTCTTCTTTTTGTTGCTGTTGTGTTGATGATTTGGCGTATTTGAATTGCGGCTTGAGAGTGCCGTCGTTGTTGCAATACATCAACGCTTCCCATAGTGTTTTAACGTAACCATTGTGAACACTGACAACGGTTTTCCATCGCGTCGATTCATCGAATGTGGGTAGCTTCTGTTCCAAAGCGATGCACATATCGCGCGTACATTTGTCCGATACAAACAGCGCCCCCATTTTTTCTCGCAGCCAACAGTAAGGGATGAGATCTTCAGGGGTTTCTTCGGCGTACTCGGCGTAACGGGTCATGTCAGCCTTTGAAATGACAGATGGAGGTTTTCCAGAAAGCAAATAGTATTCCAGTTTTTCGAGCTTTTCTTTCCTGTCCCAATACCAATATCCTTTAACGGAGCGGCCACTTGCGAGTGCTTCATAGTCGCCAGGATACGTCCATTGCTCTTTCATATCTTTGACAATGATCACGTCGCTGCCGTTGTTATCAGCGAGCATTTTCTTGTATTCGGCATCGCGGTCTTCCTGGTCTTTCTTTTTTTTCTCTTCTGCCGCCTTCTTCTCGTCAGCTTCAGTTTTTTTGTACGCCTCGTATTCGGCCGGAGTGAAGCTCATTTGAACTTCATACGAAGTGTTTGCATCAATAAAAACACAACGAATAATCTTGATTCGCTTGTCTTCCTCCTTACTCATTGAACCTCCGGGAAAAACACACAGGTCCATAAAATATGGAAAATTCCGGGTGAAATTTTAAATATATAAATTTCAAGTCATTTGAATTACGAACGAGTCTTTGTTCGTCGATAATAATAATGAGCGCGCCCGGGCAATTACAGAAAGTTTACCTTCGTGACCAATACGAAGCGGCTCAACGTAAGAAGATGCAACAGGGTGTGATTGGAGCACCGTGGTCGGAACAGCAAAAGCAAAGTTACATTGCCGTGCGTGAACTACAGTGGCATTGTAAACGCGTTGTGGAAATGACCAACAACAATGGACAGTGGATCAAACCAGTTCCAGTTGTATTGCAATCGCGCATTTGATTTTGTTTTGTGTTCGTGTGCAGTTTGCCATGTATTTGAATATATTCTTTTTGAATACCATGTGTGTGTGTGTGTGTGTCCCCTCCACTCCCCCATGGCAGTCGAACATAAAACTACTCAAAAGTGTGGCCCAGTGGGTTGGGCATGTGGGTTATGCGACACATTCATGGAAGACCAAGGAGTGGTCATCGATGCTTGTCTAAACTGCTACGAGCCAAGGCGAATCGACGAACCATGTGGTCATTTGGAATGCTCCAATGTAATTCATTCAAACGAAAGTGCTTGCTCCAAGTGCGGGAGCGAATATTATTGGTTTTGTGATTTTTGTCACGCATGCAATTCAAAAAACGTTAGTAATTGTAAAGCTTGCAGCAAAGCACGTCTACAAAAAGAAGAAAAGACCCAAGACGTGAAAGTTGATCCATTACTGACCAATTGCAACTGGTCTTGCCCCAAATGCTCGTGCTCTAATCCGCCAACGAGTCAAGTTTGTGAAACACCCAAATGTTTAACCCAATACATTTGGCGATGTCGCGGATGTTTATTTTTCGCATGTGGAGTGGGTAAAAAGTGCGAGGGCTGCAAACGGGCTCAAGATTCAAAAGAATGAGTTCTTTCTTCAATATGCATACTCAACAATCATTCGATGCAAATTAGCAACAAGTATGCCATTAAGTGCGCTGCGTATCATCTTGTCTATCAACTCCCTGAACTCGCGTTCATATGGCGCACTAACAAGATGTTGTGGGTAGAAATTATGCAACGGACAAGGAATTCGAACTTGTGGTGTTGGATTGTTGGAAAAGAGGTTGAGTTTGTGAATAAATGTTGATTCCATTTTAGGCATGCCTTCTTTGTAAGACGAGTGTGTCCAATTTCCAATCCGTTGACTGTAAATAACGTTATCTCGGTCCACCATGTCCAAAACAGATCCAGTGAAAGGGCGTAAAAATGAGCGAGGCGCAATTTCACCCCGTAAATCATAAATTATCGATTCCCCTGATGCTCCAGGCGCGTTGACGCATAAGCAATCAAACTCCAGTAGTTGCCAACTGCTTGGATATTCATCATGATCGTGTTCGATTATCATCGGAGGTGAATTTGGCGTTGCAATTTGAAATACAGCAAAGTGCTCCATAAATTGAGCTTGAGTTTCTGGAACTTCTGTCCATTTCATCCGACAAACGACAAAATTGTCCCCAATTTTTACCTCATCCTTGAAAAATAGTTTAAAATCCACGCCATTGTGTTTGATGTGATCAGGGATATCCAAGATCGAAGAAGCTTTATTTCTACCAGCGGCGACGAGATCTTTTAATTTGAATACGCGTGTCACCCGAATGTCGTCCACAAGTCCACATACCAAGTATTTGTTGAATTTCCACGCATAAATAACGCCGATGTTGAGTTGCTTCCTAGTTATTTCAAATGAATTAGTAGATGAATACCCGCCGTCAAGATTTTCCTGCGAGCCAGGTTGCCAAAAATTGTAAGCCAATCGTTCCACGATTATCATGCGCCCCCAGTTGTATGAACGTTCTAACCAAGGAAGCATGTAGTAGCGAATTCCATCCGCCGTCATGGATACACCAATGACAGGATAATTAGAATCCGTTTTGAACAGAATAGGATTGAAATGGTCTTTCTCGAAGAAATAATGCATATTGCGTGATGCAATAGTGACTAACTTTCCCTCTGGAAATTCAGTATCGAGATCTGACGTTTTGATTGCAATTTGTCCGTAATTGCCATTGTCTTGTTGAATTTTTGCAACTGGCCGTGTGTCACCCATAAATCCAACCACGCTATAGCGATGCTGCAGTGGCTGTTTTAATAAATACTCAGTGATGAAGCCCGCTTTGGTCTGTAACTAACAAAAAGTTAAGCACACACACACACACACACACACACACACACACACACACACACACACACACACACACACACACACACACACACACACACACACACACACACACACACACACGAGAGAGAGAGAAATACTTTTTTCTCTGATTGTTGTTCATCAGTCATTTCAGATTGATGACGCTTGATACCAATAGTTGTAGCGGTGTCGGCCATAAAACTGACGAAATTTAAGAAAGGGCATAAATTACATCCGGAATTTGACGTTTAAATATTTTACACCCGGAAAATTTCATATTTTTGGTGCACGACAATGTCGACCTCGCTAGCTCACTTCCCTAAATTGCCCATGGACTTGATGCCATACCGTCATTTCTTTTGGTTAACCGTTCAACAAATGAAGAAGTTCATCTGTCGTGTGACGAATTGGGATAAACTGAAGCCCGGAGATTGTTGGATGTGGGAAGGTGTTCATGATGTTAAAATCCAACACCCTGGTATTTTTGGGCCCAGTCCACTCGTACCCATTCGCACAATTTTCTACTCAATGGCTCATGGATGGTATGTTGCGCGTTGGATGTACCTGGACCAAATGTGTACATGTGTTTCGACGGAATCGGATCGCAAGCCGTTCGAGATATGCTGTTATATAAAATATGCATTGCCGACGAGCACTTGCAACGCGCCTGCTTGTGTTAATCCAAATCATGTGAAAATGCCGCCACCCAACATCAAACTACTGGAAGTTATCAGCGATTTTATGCTGGGTTTCCTTAAACCGCGGTGTCTCGACAATTATGTTCACGGATTCAAAGCGCAGGTACCCAAAGACAGTGCAATGCAAAGTATTGACGATATGGAGTTAAAAGCATTGCCTGAGCGAGACGCAGACGCAGACGATGACGGCGTGGATATG
>Ga0302309_10000248_pt1 | contig 70389 bp, 68 predicted proteins | sample III_Palsa_N1_1_FD_200453 | JGI IMG/M metagenome (GOLD analysis project Ga0302309, IMG submission 200453) | Peat permafrost microbial communities from Stordalen Mire near Abisko, Sweden - III_Palsa_N1_1 | ecosystem: Environmental > Terrestrial > Soil > Palsa > Peat permafrost | place: Sweden...
TGCCACATACACATTTTGTGCATTCAACGCAGCGGAAACGTCAGCCGGTGTTAGGCCATAGGATGCCATTTTATTGGGGTTCATCCATATACGCATACTAAACTGATCTGCACGTGCTGTTACATCGCCCACACCTGCTACACGCAATACGGCATCTAAAATAAAAGTGTTGGTGTAATTATCTAAAAAAGTGATGTTATGGGTGCCCTTTGGCGAATATATCGCCACCAGCATCAGCATATCGGGGTTACTGGCACGTACGGTTAAGCCCAGTTTACTTACAACAGCAGGCAGCGATGGGCCCGCTATCCCTACCCTGTTTTGAACGTTTAGTGCCGAGATCTGTACATTGGTGCCAATATTAAAGGTAACCCTTACGCTCATGCTACCAGTATTGGTACTGCTGCTTTGCATGTATTCCATGCCGGGGGTACCGTTTACCTGTTCTTCAATAGGTGTGGCAACGGTTTGTTCAACAGTTTGGGCATCAGCGCCGGTATATGAACCTGAAACAGAAACGCTTGGGGGCGATATGTTTGGATATTGATCGACAGCAAGGTTGTCAAGGCAAATTAATCCCGCTATCACTAATACCAATGATATGACAATAGCAGTTACCGGCCTCTTAATAAACGTATTCGCTATCATTTTTTAGTCGGCTTTATTTAGTTCACGGGATTTGTTTATCTCGTACTCTAATTCAGGATCAATATTCTGTGCTTCTACTTTTTCCGCCTTCTCCATCAATTCTTTATGATGCGACTTCAGATATTCTAATCTTTCCTTACCGTATGATAGTTTGGTTATCACCACATATAATACCGGTACTACAAATATGGCTATTGTTGACGCGGCAAACATACCACCCAGTACAGTAAAGCCTATTGTACGGCGCGCTACGGCACCAGCACCTGTTGCCAGCACCAACGGAAGCACACCAAGGATAAATGCCAGGGAGGTCATGATAATAGGCCGTAAACGAAGGCTAACCGCGTCAAGGGTTGATTTCAACAGGTCTTCTCCCCTGTCGACCCTTACTTTGGCAAACTCTACGATCAGGATGGCGTTTTTGGCGGCGAGGCCAATGAGCGTTATCAACCCGATCTGTGCATAAACGTTGTCAGTAAGGCCCGGTACACATATTAAGGCGAATATAGCCCCGAACGCCCCTATCGGCACAGCAAGCAATACCGAGAATGGTACTGACCAGCTTTCATACAAAGCCGCCAGGAACAGGAATACGAAAGTAATGGAGAACATGAATATATAAATGGTGGTTGATCCCGCCTTTATTTCCTCATAACTTAATCCTGAAAACTCATAAGTATATCCTTCGGGCAATACCCTTGCAGCTATTTGCTGTAATGCAGTGAGCGCATCGGTGCTGCTATGCCCCACAGCCGATGAACCATCCACTTCGGCAGTACGGAAAATGTTAAAGTGCGATATAAGCGGTGCAGCATCCGTTGGCGTATAGCTTATCACCGTGCCCAGTGGCACCATTGTACCCGCCTGGTTACGCACATAGTATTTGTTAATATCAGATATTAATGTACGGTAAGCGGTATCAGCCTGTACCACCACATGGAAGGTACGGTTATAGGTAGTAAAATCATTAATATATAAGCTCCCCATGTAAGCCTGTATCGTTGTAAAAACATCGCCCACATTCACCCCTAATTTTTCACATTTCTCCCTGTCAACCGTTAAGCTGTAATTGGGGGTATGTGCCGTATAAAAAGTAAAGGCTTTGGTTATGGCAGGGTTTTTATTCGCTTCGGTAATAAAGTTATTTACTACCTTTTCAAAATCCTGCAAATTATCGCTGGTGCTGCGCTGCTCTATCTGCATGCTGAAACCAACCGTTGAACCCACACCCGGTAATGGTGATGGCTGTATAACTTCAACATTGGCATTATTTATACCGGCATCAGTAATACGTTTTTGCATTTCACCGATTATGCCCGGCACCTGCTCACTTGATTTACCGCGCTGATCCCAGGGGGCAAGCTGTACGTAAATTGTACCGTTGTTTGAGTTACTGGCGTTGGTAACCACGTTAAGGCCCGATAAGGCAGCGTAATGTGCTACACCCGGTGTAGATGCTACTACCTTCATCAGCCTGCTCATTACATCAACTGATGCTGCTGTTGACGAGGCTGGCGGTAATTGAAAGGTTACATATAAATTTCCGTCATCCTCTGATGGGATAAAGCCTGTTGGCTTTTGCTCGAACAGGAAGTAAGCACCAATACAAATACATACCAACAGGATGATGATCAATTTCGATTTTTCGATGCTCTTTCTTACGCCATTGGTGTATTTACCTGTTATCCTGTCAAACCAGGCATTAAACTTAAAGAAGAAACTATCAAGCCAGTTCCTTTTTTTGGTGGTATCTGTAGGTTTTAATAATAAGGTACAAAGCGAGGGGGTTAATGATAATGCTATAAAAGCTGATATGATAACCGATATGGCTATGGTGATGGCGAACTGTTGGTACAATCGCCCAACTATACCCGGTATAAAGCCCACCGGCACAAACACCGCGGCAAGGATAAGCGCGATAGCAACCACCGGCGCGGAGATATCCTTCATGGCCTGATAAGTAGCTTCTTTGGCCGACATTTTATCGTGATCGATATAATGCTGCACCGCCTCAACCACAATAATGGCATCATCCACCACAATACCTATGGCCAGTACAAAACCGAACATGGTTAAGGTATTGATGGTAAACCCTAAGGGTATAAAGAAGCAGAATGTACCAAAAATTGATACCGGGATAGCCAGTACAGGTATAAGCGTTGAGCGCCAGTTTTGCAGGAACAGGAAAACCACAACGGCCACCAAACCCAGTGTTTTTAATAATGTCCACACCACATCCGACATGGAAACCTTTACCACGGTAACGGATTCAAATGGCACACTGTATTCTACATCCGAAGGGAAGGTTTGCTTTAGTTTGGCTAACTCATCGTATACCCCTTGCGCAGTTTGAAGGGCGTTACTACCCGGCGCCTGGTAAATTTGCAGGTATGATGCCCGGTGCCCGTCGACAAAGGAGTTACTGGAGAAGGTGAATTTACCCAATTCAACCCTTGCCACATCTTTCAGATAAACCAATTCGCCTGTAGTGGGGTTGTTTTTTACAATAATGTTCTCAAATTCAGGAACGGTGCTTAAACGCCCGTTAACCAATATACCTAATTCGTAGGTCTGGGTTGATACCTGCGGGGGCACACCGGCGGTTCCTGCCGCTACCTGTACGTTTTGCGCGGTAAGGGCATTAATAACATCAGTAGGTGTTAAACTGTACGATGCCATTTTATCTGGGTTCATCCAGATACGCATACTAAAGTCATCCGTAAACCTGTTGATGCTGCCTACACCCGGTACACGTAACAGCGCATCCTGTATGAAAATATTGGTGTAGTTATCAAGGAAAGTAATGTTATGTGAGTTCTTGGGCGCATAAATGGCCACCATCATCAGCATGCTGGGGTTTACCGCGCGTACCGTAAGGCCTAAGCGGCTTACAACGGCAGGTAATAAAGGCGTGGCTATACTTACCCTGTTTTGCACATCCAACGCGGCAACGTCAATATCCGTACCTATTTTGAACGTTACATTCATTTGCATCAGCCCGTTATTGGTGCTGTTGCTTTGCATGTATTCCATGCCTGGCGTACCGTTCACCTGCTCTTCAATAGGTGTGGCTACGGTTTGTTCAACAGTTTGCGCATCAGCGCCTGTAAACTGGCCGTTAACCTGTACAACAGGTGGTGTAATATCGGGGTACTGGTCAATAGGTAAAACCAGTATGCTCACAACACCAGTAATCACCAATACAATAGAAATAACTATAGCAGTTACCGGTCTTTTAATAAAAGTATTAGCGATCATATATTATTTATATCTATACACAGGTGCTTCATTCTTGGATTATTTGCCGCCTTTTCCACCGCCTGATGGGCCAACTTTGTTAGCTGTGGTTATTTGCGAGCCATCGTGTAGTGTTTGTACGCCATCGGTAACAATTTTATCACCCGCGTTTATGCCGCTTTTGATCACAATATTTGGCCCTAATGTTTGCCCAACCTGTACTTTTTTCTCGGCTACCCTAAGTTGTTTTATTCGTTTTGTTGTCGAATCGGCCCCGGCTTTAGGGTTATTAACCAGTGTATCTTTTGCTACGTACACAAAGTACTCGCCCATTTGCTCAACAACCGCTTTATTTGGTACTACCAGTTGCGGTGCTGCATCCTGATTATGTACCCTTACCAGGCAACTCATACCTACACGTAAAAGCCCTTTAGGGTTTGAAAATATCAGCCTGACGGTAATTGTTCCGGTTTGGGGGTCAACCGCACGATCGATATTTGATATTTTTCCTAATGCGGGATAAACAGAGCCATCAGGTAATAAAAGCGAGAATAATGAATCGATAGGTTTTTTATTGACCTGCATTTTCTCGAATTTTGGCAATTGTTTTTCATTGACGATAAAATCAACCGCCATCGGGTCGTCTGTTGAAATGGTGTTTAAAACGGTTGTACCAACAGAAACTACATTTCCTAATTTTACCTGGCTAAAACCAATGGTGCCATTAAAAGGAGCGTAAATAGTTGAGTAGCTTAAATTAGTTTTAGCTGATTTTACCGCCTGTGCCGATGATCTAACCGTATTTTTCGAGTTTTCGAGCGTAATAACGGCATGGTCATAAAGCTGCTTGGCAACCGCATTATATTTGTTCAGATATTCATAACGGTCAGCATCCTGTTGCGACTGCACCAGTGTGCCTTGCGAAACTTTAAGGTTAGCCACTGCCGCGTCATAATTGTCCTGGTAAAGGCGCTCATCTATCGTATATAATTTTTGTCCTTTTTTAACATGGCTACCTTCAATAAAAAATATGCCGGTAACAGCACCCTGTACCTGCGCAAGTAGGCTTACCTGGCTCAGCGCGTTGGTTGTTGCAGGATATTTGTCGTAGTACAAAACCTTTTTAGCTTTTACGGTAAGTAAATTAACAGGCACCTCGGGGTTTGGCGGTGGCTGTTTTTTCCCACAAGCCGCCAGGATCATGCAGCTTACAAAAACGCTATTTAATATTACTTTATTCATTTAGGCTGTTATTTATGCATTAATAAGTTATGTTTCCCATTGCTTTTTCAACATCTATCTTGTTTGACAATACGGTAAACAAGGCGTTGATATAGCTTATTTCTGATGATATTAAGTTCGATTCGGCTGTTATTACATTTAAGTAGGCTACAATACCCTGTTTGTATTGCAGGTCAACCACAAAATAGGTTCGTTTGGCTAAAGCCACGTTCTTTTGCAGCAACTGTAAATTATACAAGTTGCCCTTATAATTCGCAAGGGCTGTAGTGTATTGGGTGTATATCTGCGATTTCAGGTCAACTTCGGCCCAATCCAATAATTGTTTCTGTAGCCTTGCCCTGTGCAGGCTGTTCGTTCGCGAAAAGCCCGTGAAAATTGGTATACTGATAGATATTCCTACCAATGAGCTTGGATATGAAGTTGAAAACAGATCAGATAACCTGTTATTTTCATACGCCAGGTCATAATTATAAAAAGCCGATACGGTTGGTAAAAATGCTACCTGGTAATATTTTATCTGCTCGTTCTGTAGTGCTTTTTGCGTATTAAGCTGTTGGTATTCAATGCGTTTTTCATAGCTTAACTGCTGTGCTGTATCCATGTGGATATCCTGCATCATCTGCAGCGTATCAAAATTCACATTAAACTGCCTTTCGGGTGGGTAACCCATCAATTGCTTTAAAGTTGCATACAGAGGAATGATATTTTCATTGGCTTGTTTTAAGCTGGCCATTGAATTGTTTAATGAGATGGCTGCTTCCTCATAATCCGTCTCGTCAACTATACCACCTTTATATTGGTGATAGGCATCACGCAGGTTTTTACCCAAACGGGCAGTATCTTCTTTTAAAACATTTATCTGTTCAAGTGTAAGCAGCACATTATAAAATGATTTGCTTACTGCCGAAACAAGGTAAATTTTAGTGCTATCGGTAACCTGCTGCGCCTGCTTAACCAATAATGGGGCACTTTTTGCAGCGTATAAAAGGCTGGGATTAAATATGGTTTGCGATACGGCTAACTCAGGTATAAAACTATTGGCCGCCGACGATCTTGTGGTTGTAGCGCCGGTGCTTGTAGAGATTCCAGTAGTTCCTGTACCTGTTGTTGTTCCGGTTGTAGTAGAACTGGTACCGCCCCCAACTACGGTACCTGCATAAGCAGATTGTTTTATGTAATGTATACCATCACCTGTGGCATTAATCTGCGGCAACCAGGTTGATAAATTTATGGCGTTAGTTGCCCTGGTAATATCAACATTTATTAATGATTGATTTAAGCCTGGCTGATGTATCAGCGCGTAATCGATACATTGTTTTATGGTAAGGTACTCTGCCGCGCCATTTTTTGTCGAGTCTCTTAAAATAGGTATAACGAGTTTGCTGGTATCCGGCGTTTGGGCATAACCGTTTAATGATAAACAGGTAAGTAAAACAAGAGATAAACAAAGACGGATATTACCCATGCCCCAAAATATGTTTGTTAATTTATGGCGGGATGTTTCGTGTTCTACTAAATGATATTTCATAAACAGATGCTGATCCGGTATATTAAAATGTTTTGCTATCTATATACACACAGTGTTAATATGTGTTTGCAAAAATGAGAAAAACGTGCATTATTAAAGGTAACAATATTGTTAACAGTGTATTATTGGGCGGTATGGTTAATTATTTAGCAATATTGTTACGTTATATTATAATTTAGGATTTATTTAATTTCATTAAACATCTATTTATCAAATAAATAAATAATCCATAAGCGTTATCTTAGTTTTTTAAAATCCTACACAAAATGCAACAAAAAATTTCATTCAAAACCATTTTGATGGTTTTTACGGCATGTATCACATGGTTTGCGGTTATTTTGCAGTTCTCTATATCCATTAACCTATACCTGCAAAGCGGGCGCACATTGGGCGGGACTATTGTACAATTATTCAGTTTTTTTACCATATTGAGTAATATACTAATAGCTGTTTATTTGAGCGTGCTGTTATTAAAACCGGCATCGCGGCCGGGAAAATATTTTTCAAGCGCATCTGTTGCCGGGGCTGTGGCAGTTTATATTGCTATTGTAGGCTTAGTATATAATTTGGTACTGCGCTATATATGGGCGCCTGCGGGTTTATCCAGGGTGGCCGATGAGTTGCTGCACCTGGTAAACCCGGTTTTATTTTTGCTTTACTGGCTTATATATGCGCCAAAATCCACATTAAAATGGGGCGACCTGTATTACTGGTTGATATTCCCTTTGATTTATCTTATATTTATCATTATCAGGGGTGCTGTAAGTGGCTTTTACCCCTACCCATTTATGGATGTTTTAACACTGGGGTACGCTAAAGTTGCGGTAAACTCGCTTATGATAATGGCCGGCTTTGTGTTTTTCAGTGCCCTGTTTATATTTATTGGCAGGTTTCAGGCTAAAAAAACATAAGCCGGTATCATTGGGTCACTTATTTTTTATCAGCATCTTTTTTAGCTTTGGATGTATCAAGATTGGCCCCACCCGAGGCGCTGTTATCTGGTGATGTTACCTTACCGGTATCTAATTTGGATGAATCCGGCGGTACCTGGTATGAGTTTTTTGCGGTATCCTGCCCGTTTTTGGCATTATGATCACCGCCGCACGCGCTAAATGCACCTGCAATAAATAACATCGCGAATAATAATTTTATGTTTTTCATGGTCAGATTATAAGGCAATTTATATCAACAACATTTAAAATGGCAGCCTGTTTTGACTAATTAAATTTCTTCGGATATTAAAAGATGGATGAAGATTGATATACATAAAAGTTCACCTGAAATATGATAAAATTTCGGTATAAAACATAAACTTCGCTTTTTGCCAGTAAAAAGCCCGGTATTTTTATAAACACCGGGCTTTTCCTTTAAGGTTAAATTTTTAAATATTATCTGCGGTGTTCGCCGCCGCCTGCTGGCCTTCCACCACCACCTGCTGGCCTGCTCATCGGCCTTTGAGCCGGAGCGCGGTTTACCTGGCGTTGTGGCGCACTTGCCCTTTGTGTATTAGCCCTTGCCGCTGAACGTTGTGCACTGGCCTGACGATTAGCCGTAGCTCTTGCTGCAGAACGTTGCGCGGTTGCCTGGCGGTTAGCCGTAGCTCTTGTGGCGGAACGTTGCGCAGTAGCACGGCTGTTAGCAGTAGCCCTTGCGGCTGAACGTTGTGCAGTTGCCTGGCGATTAGCAGTAGCAGCCCTTGCGTTAGTGCGTGCAGCTGCATTTGTTTTTGTAGCTGCTGCCCTGTTATTGGCAGAGGCAACCCTGTTGTTTCTGGAAGCTACCCTGTTATTAACTGAAGCAGCTTTGTTATTTTTTGCAGCAGTTGCCCTGTTAGCGGCAGCCATAGTTGTAGCGCGGCCTTGCTGATTAAAAGCACGGCCATTTACCTTGTTCATAGCTGTTACCGATGGGCGGCCATGGTTAACCGAAGCAAACTGCGCGCGGTTATGGCTGGCCGTTTGCTGATGTGCCATTTGGTTGCTTGTAGCCTGTACGTGCCTGTCCCGTGATGCTATTTCATCATTTCGTGAAGGCCTTGCGGTTGCACCACCCGGGCCGTTAAAGCTATATCGGTTATTATTCCGCACATAAGTATTATTTACATAAGTATTACGTACCATAGTTCTGTTAACATGCCATGCCGCGGTATTATAAGCAAACCTGTTGCCTTCCCAACGGCCGCCATAAAAGCCTACGCCTCCGTAACCAAAGCCATAGTTAATACCACCGTAGAAGCCTACATGCGGGCCCCAGTATCCTGCGTGGAAACCATAAACGCCGCCATCATAACCCCAATAGCATGGAGTCCATAATAAACCTATGCTTGGTGGCGCTATCCAAACGCCTGGTACCCAGTAATATCCACCATCACCATAGGCCCAGTAGCCCGGTGTCCAAACGTATCCGTCGGCCGGGCAAATAGGTTGCTCATATACAGGTATTGCCGGTGGGGCAATACTCGCCGTTATTCCTATGCCAACACTTACCTGGCCATAGGCAACAGGCGCTGCAACTGCAAGGCCCGTTATTAGCATTATACTTTTTAATATCTTTTTCATAGTAGTATGTTTGGTATATGGAACATAAAATATATGGAAAGGTTTAAAATATTTTTTTCATGTTCATATAAAACCATAACATTTATAAATAGTTATAATAAACACGTTTATAAGCATATAAAGTAAATGGAAGAGCATATTGTAAAGATCATTTCGGTACATAAAGTAACACATAATGTTAAGCAATTTAGGGTTGAAAAGCCCAAGGATTATCATTTTAAACCCGGGCAGGCAACAGAAGTATCTATAAACGAAAATAAATGGAAAGATGAAAAGCGCCCCTTTACCTTCACCTGCCTGAATGATGAACCTTACCTTGAATTTACTATAAAAATATATACCGACCATGATGGTGTAACCAACCAGCTTGGGAAACTAAAGGCTGGCGACGAACTGATATTAAGGGATGTTTGGGGGACTATAAACTATAAAGGCCCTGGTTATTTTATAGCAGGCGGCGCAGGTATCACCCCATTTATTGCCATATTAAGGCAGCTTTATAAGGATGGAAAACTTGAGGGAAACACTTTATTCTTTTCGAATAAAACCGATAAGGATATTATTATTGAAAAGGAATTTAAACAAATGCTTGGCCATAATGCCATATTTATTACCACACAGCAAAAGGGCGGCAATAATGATCACCGGAAAATAAATGCTGATTTTTTAGGATCAGAAATAACAGATTTTAAAAAGCATTTTTATGTATGCGGGCCCGATGAGATGGTAGCAGATATAAAATCGGCCTTAAAAAAATCAGGCGAGAAAGCAGATACCGTTGTATTTGAAAAATAGTTAAAGCAGCTTATTTACTAAATACCGACTGCTTTTTAGGGTCGTATGTTTTAATAAACTCCGCGTAGCTTTTTTTTATGTAGAGTATCATTTCATAATCAGTCATTTTTTTTGCCTGGCTGATGGTTGGGCGGTAATTATTCATAAAATCCTGCAGAGAATCGCCTTTCAAATTTGTTGTAGCTGTTATTTTTTGTTTCGAGAAATGCTGATCGATATAGGTATTTTGCTCATCCGCCAATAAAGTTTTTTGCAACTTGCTAACAGGCGCCTTATTATTTCCGAGCAGGCTAATAAGCGAAAGCACGTTAACACTTATGAGTGTAGTTGTACTGTTGGTGGCCATAATATAGTTATTCGGCACATAGGCATACGGATTTACCGTGATAAACATATCCTCCAACCCCAATCCTTCATAATTAAATACCGATGCATATTGCTTTCTTAAATTTATAGAATCGAGCTTGAAATCATGCCGGGCCTTTACATTAACATCCCTTAATAACATCGAGCTTTGCTGAAGATAAATGGTAAGGGTATCGGATTTGATCTTGTTAAAAGCAATTTTGTAGGGTTTATAGCCAACGCAGCTTACCCGTATCGTATCGCCGGGATGAACTGGCGTTAAATTAAACCGGCCCGAATAAGATGTAATGGTAACTAAGGATGGTGTGCTTATATTGGCATACACAACAGGCAATTCCGTTTGCCTGTCAATTACAATCCCGCTTAAACGTTGGGCAAATAGCCGGGCGGGTAAAAGTATGATAAGGATTATAACCAATAACTTCATTTAGCTATTTGTTTAGTTTATGAAACTAAAATAGCATTTATAAATAAGTTAGCAGGCTTTTTTAACAAACCTTAACAGTTCTGTGTTTATTGTTCCTGATAATTACCGGCAATCATATCTTTTGATGATGCAAACGTTTGTGTTGGCTGCCCTGTAATTGATATGAATACATACTTTTGTTAAGAGAAATAACCCTAATAACACATATTCATGAAAAGATCATTCCTGCTTATTTTCGGCATCATTACATCTGTAACTTTAAATGCACAGGTCACCCTAAAAAGCAATAAAGTATTCTGGAAAGAAGATTTTAACGCTACCGCAGGCAATTTACCCGATGGCTGGAAAAATGTTGATATGAGCAATACCAACAGTGTAGCATGGATAGTTACAGATCAGCCTTACCCCGGCTCCTACCAATACCAGCAGCAGGCACCACCTATTGCTTCAAAAAGTCGCGGGTTTTATTTGCAGTTTCAACCGGGCTATATGGTTGATGAAGATCAGCCCAGTTGGGCCAAGAAAAAGCAATACCCCGATGCATGGGTGCAAACCGGCGCTATAAATTGTTCATCGCGATCATCGGTTATCTTACGTTTTCAGCAAACATTCCGTTATAATAATTTTAATGCCGCCGCGGGCGCGGGCCTATATGTAGGTGTAAGTACCGATGGCCAAACCTGGACGGATTATGATGTAAAAAACAACATCCCAGCGGCAACAGATATGTTTAACCCCATAAACCAGGAGGTGAATATCAGTAAAACCGCTGCAAATCACCCAAATGTATATATCCGTTTTTACTGGAAAGGCTATTATAGCTGGTACTGGATGATTGATGATATTGAATTGGCCGAGGGCTTTCACCAGGATATTGCCATTACGCATTTAACCTCCAACAACGAGAATGACAATACTTTTACACACCATGATATACTGGCTTTAAACCTTAAGAACAGTGGTATTGATGCCATTAAGCGTGATTTTAAAGTTACCTGCCTTATAGATAATAAACAGGAACTAACCCAAACTGTATTCGCGGGAAAAAATCCTATTGAACCCGGCCAGGAAATCAATGTAAAATTTCCGCCTGCTGATCTTTTGAACAGACCATCGCATAGTTTGAATTTTAATGTAAAGCTTGATGGTGATGAGAACCCTGCCAATGACAACCTCGCTTTGAAAATAAACGCGAAGGAATCATACGTGGGTAATATAACCGCTTTTAAAGCCGGCAAAAATGAGTTTGATATAGCAGCCGGACTATCAAAAGTTAAGGTAATATTTTATGCTGATGATATTTTCAGGATCTGGCTTGCCCCCGATGGTGAATTTACCAACCCGGCAGGGAATGACATCGTAGAGAATTACACCATTAAAAACCCACAGGTAAAAGTTACCGATAAAGGTGCCTACTACCAGTTAAAAAGCACTGCATGTGTATTGCGTGTTTATAAACAGCCCATGCGTTTTGCCCTGTACGATGTTACCGATACGCATAAGGTATGGGCCGAAAGCAAACCTATCAGCTTCGGGGCCAAAACAACCCAAAGCATGGCTCGCCAGCCCGATGAATACTTTTATGGCTGCGGTATGCAAAACGGCTATTTTTCGCACCGTGATAAGGATATATTGATAGAAAAAGGTAATGGATGGGATAATGGCGGGCGTGCTAACCCCGCTCCTTTCTACATGTCGACAGCCGGTTATGGGGTGTTCAGGAACACGTTTGATGTGGGTGTATATTCTTTTAAAGAGAATTTGAAATTTACCCATAACGAAGATCGCTTTGATGCCTTTTACTTTTACGGGCCATCGTTAAAGAAAATATTGAATGGTTATACCCAAGTAACCGGCAGGCCATTCCTGATGCCGCGCTGGGCCTTAAGTTTGGGCGATGCCAATTGCTATAACCGTGGTTTAAAGGGCTATGCCACCAAAAACTATACCGGCAGCGGCATTAATGGTACCACGCCTGATGTAATTAAGCTGGTGGCTGATAAATATGTAGAGAATAACGTGCCACATGGCTGGATATTGCCAAATGATGGCTACGGCTGCGGCTATGTTAAGCTTGATTCTACCGTTATGGAGTTACATAAACGCGGATTTTATACCGGGCTGTGGACTGAAAACGGCATTGAAAAAATCGCTAAAGAGGTGGGAACTTATGGCACCCGCCTATGCAAGTTGGATGTAGCCTGGGTTGGGCCGGGTTACAAGTTCGCGTTGGATGCCTGTAAATCTGCCTATAATGGTATTGAGGATAACAGCAATGGTCGCGGCTTTGTATGGAGCGTAATGGGCTGGGCTGGCACACAAAAGTATTCAACGGTTTGGAGCGGTGATCAATCGGGCAACTGGGAATATATCCGTTTTCATATCCCTACCATCATAGGTTCAGGCTTATCGGCACAAAACGCTGCGACGGGCGATGTTGACGGAATATTCGGCGGCAGCGATTCAACCTATGTGCGCGATTTGCAATGGAAGTGCTTTACACCTGTGTTTATGGTAATGAGCGGTTGGGCGAAAAAGGATAAGCAGCCGTACATTTATGGCGAGCCTTATACATCCATCAACCGTAAATACCTCGAACTTAAAATGCGCTTGACCCCGTACATGTACACCTATTGCGAACAGGCGCATGAAACAGGCGTGCCAACTTCAAGGGCGATGGTTTTGGAATATCCCGAAGACCCGGTTACCCACGGCAAGCAAACCCAATACCAGTTTATGAACGGCGAAAGTTTTTTGGTTGCCCCGGTTTATAAAAGCGAAGCCAAACGCGACAGTATTTACCTGCCAAAAGGCACCTGGTACGATTACTGGAATGGCAAGGCTTACACCGGCAATACCTGGCTAAACAACTACCCTGCCCCATTGGATAAGCTGCCCGTATTTGTAAAAGCAGGCGCCATTATCCCTATGTACCCCGCTATGAATTACGATGGCGAAAAGAAAGCGGATAGTTTAACGCTGGAAATTTATCCTTATAAAAAGTCATCTTTTAACTTATATGAGGATGACGGCATTACCCGCGATTATCGCAAAGGCGCATTTGCCAAAACTTTGATAGAAGTTGCTGCAACTAAAGATGTACAGGTAAACATTCATCCGGCTGTTGGTGATTATACAGGTAAATACCTGCAAAGGATTTATTTATTAGATGTTCATCAAGCTGAGGCACCTAAAAAGATAACTGTAAATGGTGAAAGCTTAAAGATGTACGCTTCAGTAGACCAGTTCAACAAAGCTAAAACCGGTTGCTATTTTAATGCTGATGATAAAAAAGGAACTGTGCATATCAAAACAGCCTGGTTAAAAACTGATAAAGAGCAAGTGGTGACGATATTGAATTGATCGGCATCGAAAAGACTTACGAAGTTTGGTAAACTTCGTAAGTCAAATACAGGTGCACTATTTTAACAATCATTAACAAAAACGCGCCTGTAACATTCGCAAATAAGCTTCATCTTAGCATAAACTACTTATATGAAGCTTAGCCTTACCTGTATCCTGTTTCTTTTCATCAATATCAGCGCGTTTTCGCAGCAAATTACTGTTAGCGGTAAAATAACTGATGAATATAACAAGCCTGTCCCCTTTGCAAGCATCTATGTAAAAAACACCACAAAAGGCACCTCGGCTAACAGCGACGGCGAATATACACTACAGCTCGCCCCCGGAACTTATGATGTACAATATAAAGCCGTAGGATACCAGCAGGTAAGCCGTAACCTCGACCTTAATACAAGCCGTTCGGTTAATGTTGTTTTAAAAACCCAAACCTACCAGTTAAAAGATGTAGTGATCAGCGCTGATGGTAAAGATCCTGCCTACGCTATCATTCGCAAAGCTATAAAAAGGCGTAAGGGCTATCTTAACGAGGTTAATGCCTACAGTTGCGAGGTTTATATAAAAGGCCTGCAAAAATTGCTGGCGGCGCCCAAAAAATTCATGGGTTTTGATGTACAGAAGGCTACCCGTGAGGCCGGGCTCGACTCCAACCGCAGGGGGATAATTTATCTGTCGGAATCAGAATCGAAATACAGCTTTAAGCAGCCCGATAAGGTGCATGAGGAAATGATCTCGTCGAAGGTATCGGGCAGTAACAAGGCGTTCAGCTACAACCGTGTGTCGGATCTGGATGTTAATTTTTATAAAAACATTCAAAACTGGGAAGGCCTGAGCAACAGGCCGGTAATATCGCCCATTGCGGATAACGCCATGTTTTATTACAACTACAAATGGCTGGGTGTAACGGTTGAGAACGGCGAAACCATTGATAAGATACAAGTGATACCCAAACGTGGCTATGATGCCTGTTTCCAGGGTTATATATACATTTTAGAGGGTAGCTGGCGCATTTACGGGCTTGATTTTTATATCACCAAAAAACAGAACATCAATTTTGTTGATACCCTCAAAATAAGCGAGCAGTTTTTCCCGGTGAACCAAAAGGTATGGATGCCATCGTCGGTAAAATTTGAATTTACAGGTGGGCTGTTCAGCTTTAGGGTTGGCGGGTATTATATTTCTGTTTATAAGGATTATGATATAAACCCCACGTTCAGCAAAAATGAATTTAACGAAGTACTGCGGATAACCCGGAGCGTTAATAAAAAAGATTCAGCATTTTGGGAAACCGAGCGGCCCGTGCCATTAACGGATGAGGAAAAAACCGATTACAAAAACAAGGCAGTACTGGCCAGAAAGCGTGAATCCAAACCTTATCTTGATTCGCTCGACAAAGTGAACAACAAATTTAGCCCTGCAGGTTTGTTATTGGGCGGTTACCATTACAGCGACAGGTATAATCATCAATATTATAACTTCGACCCTATTTTAACTTCTATTGGCTTTAATACGGTACAGGGTGTTGAAATTAACTACGGCGCATCCTACAGCAAGCGGGTTGATACTTTAAATAACCGTTACCTGGTGGTTGGCGCCAAAGCAGGTTATGGCTTTGCCGATCAGAAATTCACCGGCAGTGTATATACCAGCATCCCCGCAGGTTCATTTACACTTGGCTTTAAGGCAGGTTCAGAAGTGGTCGACCTGAATAATACCGATCCCATATCGCCATTTATGAACTCGTTATACAGCTTGTTTGAAAAAGAGAATTATGAAAAGCTTTATCAAAAGCAGTATGCATCGGCATCAATATTTAAACGGATCACCGGCGGCTGGCTGGCTACCGCAAGTGCGGAATATGCCGACAGGAAATGGCTGCCAAATACATCATCATACAGCTTTTTTAACCCGGGTGATAAGCAATTCACATCCAATAACCCATTACTACCCAACCAGGATGTGCCTTTATTCCCCGAAAATCAATCATTCAAGATCAGCTTTCGCACCACCTATGATTTCAGCGATAAATATGAAACTTACCCCAGCGGCAGGCGCTATTTGCCATCACCCTATCCAACCATTGGGTTAAGCTTTGTTAAGGGTATTAGTGGCGTGCTTGGCTCCGATGTGAATTATGACCTTTTATCAGCTGATATATCCAAATCGAATATCAGCATGGGTGTATTCGGGCAAACATCGTTTTATGTAGGCGCGGGTAAATTTTTAGATAACAGCAGCCTCTATTACCCAGATTACAAGCAATTTGGCGGTAACGAAGTATTGTTTTACAAAAGCGGGATAGATAGTTTTTTACTGCTTAACTATTACAACTTTAGTACCTATACCGAATATGTGGAAGCACACCTCGAACATAATTTTTCTGGCTTCATCCTCAATAAGATACCATTGATAAGAAAGCTGAAGTTGCAGGAAATTGTTGATGTAAACTATTTAAGTACCTCAACCCTGAAAAATTACACCGAACTGGGTTTTGGCCTGCAATACTTGAATTTCAGGATAATGTATGGCAAATCATTTAACAGCGGCAGTAACACAAACTCGGCAATACGGTTGGGTGTAAGCTTTTAGAAGATAGTTTAATCTTTAATTCGTTTAAGTACCTGCAATTGTTCTGCGGTGCTTAACAAATCGCCCTTGTATTGCCATTCAACGCTGTTGATAACGGTTATCTTACCTAAATAATCGGGGTTGTTTTCATCGGGCAGATCGTTGTTTATTTCTTCCAACTCCAGCGGTTCGGTAAATAAGGTTGATTCATCGCCAAAGGCATCCTTATAAATTTTATAAACGCCGGTATTTTGCAAACCTTTGTCGCCTTTTTTTAAAACAGGCTCAATAATTATTTTTCGTAACGAGCCGTCGGGCTGTATAATACTCAATTGTGCCGCATTGATCATATGGATGGGTTATGATATGAATACAAGGAGAACGCCGGTATTGTTTTATGAGCAAACTCCGGAAACCTAATTCACATGAAACTTATCCCGGTATTCAGAAGGCGTCATACCTACCGATTTCCTGAATATTTTACGGAATGCCTTAGGATCGTTATAGCCGGAATCAAATATGATCTCGGTCATTTGCTTATCGGTTTGTTCCAATAATTTTTTGGCCGCCCCTATGCGTATTTGCTGTAGGTATTCTATGGGCGTAATCCCTATAACCTGTTTAAACCTGCGCACTATGTTTCTACGGCTGGCGGGTATATCCTTAATAATTTCTTCGATGGTACCTGCATCATTATAATTTGCCTCTATTTTTTGCTGTGCCGATGCTACAAGTTCGTCATGATGACTGCGCATGGGCTGAAAGGTGCTAAAATAGGATTGGTTATCCCTATCCATATCGATGGCAAAAAATTTAGCTATATGTATAGCGGTATCCCTTCCGCAATATTTTTGCACCAAATGCAGCAATAAATGAAAGGTTGAGGTTGCGCCGCCGCTGGTATAAAGCCTATCGTCTTCTGTCACCGTTTTATCGGCCTTAAGGTTTATAGCCGGGAATGCCAGCGCAAACCCGTTACAGGCATCCACATGCGTGGTGGCTATTTTGCCATTGAGCAATCCTGTGGCCGCTAATAAAAATGCGCCTGTGCAAAATGTGGCTATTTCGGCACCGCTTTGATATTGCTGTGTTAACCAGGGCAAATATTCATAGTTGGCATTAATGGCCTGCGCCATATCATCTGTATTAAATGACGGTATAAGCACCAGGTTTTTAACAGCTGTTGTTTGGATAGATTCCGACTGATAGCCTTTAAAATATTGGCTATCGCCTGTTGTATGCAGCAAAGTAATGTTAAAGGGCGTGGTTTGCCCGGCGCTGGTGTACAACTTATTTACCGTTTCAAAAACATCAAGTATGGCCGCTATACTTAATAGTCGGTGTTGTTTGGTTATTAATAAGCCTGTTTCAATCATATGGATCAATAATTGGAATTGTAAACATAATAATTTTGTCTCAAATGCCCCCTAACATCGGCTTTTATAGCCGCCCGTTATTTATGAAGGTATTGATAAATTTGTTTTGATGATAAACTAATCAAACAAAAGATGGACGCAGCAGCAACATTTACGGAGATAGACAACACCTTAGCTGATTTTATACAAACGCTTTCATTATTTACTGATGAGCAGATAAACAAGATCCCTTTTGATGGATGTTGGACACCCGGGCAGGTCGCGCAACATGTTATCCTGTCCATATCGGGCTTTGTTGATTTGTTGTATGGCCCCGTTGCAGATACCGACAGGCCAGCGGATAAATATGTAGGCAATTTAAAAGAAACGTTTTTGAATTTCAATATTAAATTCCAATCGCCTGTAGCTGTAATCCCACCGGCTATTGATTATAAAAAAGAAAAATTGTTGCATACCTTAGATCAGCAAAAAAACAACTTACACAAGTTTGATCTAACAACTGATATGACCAAAACCTGTGCGGCTGTTGAAATACCCGTATTTGGATTTTTAACACGTACCGAAGTGGCCCATTTTATTATATACCATACACAAAGGCATGTTCATCAGTTAAAACAGATCTATCAAAAATTAAATCACATTAAATAAACAAGATATGGAACTCATCGAAGTTATTTCAGTACCTGTAAGCAACCAGGAGGCATCAAAGCAATTTTACCTGAACATAGGTTTCCAATTAATTATTGAGGCCCCAATGGGCGATGGCAATAACTGGATCCAGTTAGGCTTGCCCGGGCAGGCTACATCCATATCATTGGTAACCTGGATCAGGAAAATGCCGCCCGGCACTATGCAGGGCCTGGTGCTTAAAACCGCGGATATTGAAAAAGAAGTTGCCGGACTAAAACAAAAAGGTATTGAGGTAAAGGATATTGATAATACTCCCTGGGGCAGGTTTGCCGACTTTTACGACCCTGACGGAAACGGCATGATACTACGTGAAGAAGTATAAAATGATAACCATTAAACCATGTTAAATATGGTAGAAGTTTTCAAAACAAATATTAAAACCCACGGTCTGTCAAAAACACTGATCAGGAAACTGCTTGAGCATTATCCCGAAAGCAGTGTGAATTTCGATTTGGATGATTGCGATAAGGTATTGAGGGTTGAAGGTGATGATATTTGCCCTGTGAAAATAATTAGCCTGCTTACCGCTGATGGCTGCCAATGTGAAGTATTAGAGTGATTTTTAAGAATAACACGGCTTACAAAGCTGCTATACTTTGTAAGCCGTGTTTAAACGCACCTTATTTATAGGTGCTTTTGTGGTTAAAATCAAATATCCTTGATATGGTAAACCCTAACCTGTATTGCCCTTTTGAAAAGCTGGATTGTGTATTGCTTAAATAATTTATCTCATCAACAGCCTGCGCGTTTGTTATATTTAAGGTGAATACGTGGCCGCCTGTTTCTATCTCGATACCAAAACCCAATGGATCATGAAATCCGTTTGCCGTTGTTCTGAAACCAGAGAATGGGTGCGCATAATCAACAATAACGCTCATGTGTTTTGTTACCCTTAAATGCGCCGCGCCCGATAGTGTAAAGAATTGCAGATCGTTATTCCCCGGCACAAAAGGATTAGCCTGGTTCTCGCTCACAAAGCCGGGCGATACCTGTAGGGTAAGTTTTGGCGAAAACTCCCTTGATATAATGCCCTGGGCAAAATAGGAAAGCCTGTCGCTAAAAGTCATGTAGCTATCATACGTATTTATACCCGAGATACCTAACAAGGTGAATGATACCGGTGTGCTGTTATCCTTGGTTTCGTGCAGTATAGCATACTTCAAATCAGTGTTAACTAATTTTCCTATGGTACTTCGGCCAAAATCAATATTCAAATTATCGGTTAAGCCATATTCAAAACCAATGTACACATCGGCAATGGCATCCAGCCCGAAATCTGTTTGACCACCGCCATCTTTCCCTGCAAAATCACCAAAACGGTGGATCACCTGAAAATTAAGCGTATTTTTTTTAACGGTTTCGGTGCTTTGTGATAGTATAAGCCTTGTCGACTTAAACGGCACAAGCGCGTCCTTTTTATCATCGGGGCTCATCGCGTTCAGCAATGAATCGGCAGAGGTTGAACTTTTAGCCGTATCGGTCTTGTGTTTCTGGGCCATTAAACCGCTGCTTATGGTAAGCAGGGCGAATAAAACTAAATATTTTTTCATGCTGGTAAGTTTTTGGGGTTGATTATTTATAAGCACTGTAAGTTGCAGTCACATTCATTTGGATACTTTCGGCAATGTTGTGAAATACTAACCGGGGGATATCAATATGGTGATCGGCGCATTTTACAATAAACTGCGAGGTCATGGTCAGCACCCCTCCTTTTATATCCGCCTTGCCGGTTATTGTCCGTTTTTGTGTAACACCATGAACGGTGAGATCACCGGCAACGGTGATCGGGAAACTGCCATCCTTTGTCAAGTCCAAATGTTCCTGTACTTTTCCTTTGAAGGTGGCACGCGGGTATTTGTCGCTCTCCATATAATCAGAGTTAAAATGCTCCTGCATCAGTTCCTTTGGAAACTTGAATGTGCTGATGGTTACACTAAAGTCCAGCTCGTTTGTCGTAGCGTTGTAAACTGAAGCTCCGGTGTTTGTTTCAGCTTTAATATCTTCTATCGGGGCGCTTGAATAAAGACTTACTTTTGCGTTTTTACAGACATAGAGATCCTGCCCCGCCTGGTTTATGAACCATGCGAGTAAAATAATTGTTATGTATTTCATATTTCTAGGGTTTTGTTAATGAATTTAAGTTCCAGGTAAGCCCTACCGCTACCCCGGTGGTTTGCAACCGCACCTGGCTTGCGCCAACATTTGATAATGGAAGTTTCATATAAGGCTGCATGCTTATACCAACTTTTGAATTTATTTGCCGCTCATAAGTAGCCTGCAGGTTTAATATGCTAAAGAAGTACTTATCAGGGTGTGGTACATTATAATATGCCGGCCCTGTAGTAGTCGCGCTCCCATAATTGAAATCATAATTCTCATGTAGCATCAGGTATGACGATACACCGGTACCTATGGAAAATTTGTTACGCCGTTTATGATACAATTGATAATCGATATTTAAAGGTATATCAAGCATACGGCAATTGGCCTGAACGCTTACCGGGTTTGTTTGAAACTGATAATCGGTATGGTACTCGGCAAAATCTGTCATATATGGTTTTGCAGAATAAGTTGCACCAGTGCTGATAGTAAATTTTTTAAACACGCCTGCCGAGAATAACAAACCCACATTAGTCCCAACCTTGCTTTGCTGCAATGAATTTACGCCGTTCAGATCGGACGAAGCAAGTACGCTTAACGCATATTGGGGCCTGTACGCTGCGGATGTTTTAACTTTTATCCTGTTTACTGATGATGCCCCATAATTTGGCTGAGGCAATACATTTACAGGGCTTATACTTTTATCACTCAGCGTTACAGGCGCTATAACCGCCGACTGGCTAAAGGCTACCAGGTTTGAACTTGTTTGCCTGTTTTTTGCAATTTGGTTGTACCCGGTAGTATCGCGACGGACTCCATCAGCGGATGTTGTTAATGTTGGTTTGTTTTTGGAGCGATAATTGGTATTTGTTGCATTATTAGCAAAATTGGCAGGTGATGTAGTGTCTTGTTTCCCCACAACTTGTCGCTGTATGGATCCGCCGCTTTTACCGGGATTTTTTTGTAGCTGATATTGACTATCATGTTTTGCTTTCTGATCATTTGCAGCAGTTTGCTGTGGTTTTTGATGATGTATAACATCCGGCCTGAAAAACCATAGCCCAAAAAATACCAGTAATAAAGCGGCAACACCACTTAAAACAGGCAACCAATAAATAATGCCGGGGCGTTTTTTACCCTTATCAAGCATTGCTTCCATAGCATCCCAATCATCCTCTCTGTAAGCAGGATGTCCGTCGGGGTTTTCAAGCCCGCCTTTAAAGATGTTATCTAAATCTTTATCCTTCTCCATTATTCCCAAGTATTTTTATTGAAAAGAAAACCATTCATATCGATGCCATTAAAAGCAACTATCGAATTAAAGTCCATCCCTCCATTATATTTTCGTTTGTCGGCCATAGCATCGGCCTCAAATATCATTTGCTTTAGTTTTTGCCTTGCCTTATGCAGGTTTGATTTGGATGTACCTGCATTTATATGCAGCAGTTCTCCTATCTCCTCATGCGTATAGCCTTCAATAGCAAACAGATTAAACACGGTTCGGTAAGCTTGCGGCAATTGCTGCACCATTGCCAAAAGGTCTTCATACCTCAGGTTCCTGTCGGCCATATCGCCATCGCTGATGTGTTCCGCCTTTTCCAGATCCTCGGCATAAGCCATTTTAAGGTTTGAGCGGTAATAGTCGATAGACGTATTTACCATTATTTTGCCCAGCCAGGCTTTAAATGGCTTGCCATAATCGTAACTTTCTATCTTCGTAAATACCTTAAAAAAACCCTGGTTCATCACTTCGGCAGCTTCATCCCTGTTACCGGCATAACGCAGGCATATACCCATAGAAAAGCCATAAAATGCTTTATACAGCATCTTTTGGCACTTTCTGTCCTGCTTTAAACAGCCCCCGATAAGTTGATGTAACTCTTCTTCGCCCATATGGGTTATAAACTTGATAGCTTAAGTAAATGTCGTGTTAATCTTTCCTTATCACGCTCGGTAATTAATAAAGGTTGCCTGCGGATAAAAAAAAATGAAATTTTAATAAACAGCACACTTATATTTTAAAAAGATAAGCCCATGTAAGCTACGGTTTTGTTTTTATTTGTTATAATTGTTTATGCGCCCGGTATTTATCCCACCCTATATAAGCACCTATTTAAATACTAAGGTTTATACCGCAAACGAGCTTGCCGCCATTAGTATAGCATATAAAAACCTGCTTAAAGGCCAGCCGGAAGTTTCAATAGTAATGCCTGCTTATAACGAAGAGGCTACCATAACGCAAACGCTTGCATCGTTGTGCAACAATTTAACGCAATATGCTGTTGAAATAATTGTAGTTAATAATAACTCCAACGATCAAACCGAAAAACTGGTAAAGGCCTGCGGGGTTACCTGCCTGTTAGAAACTACGCAAGGCATTACCCCTGCGCGCAATGCAGGCCTGGCAAAGGCAACAGGCAAATACATTTTAAATGCCGATGCCGATACCATATATCCAAAAGATTGGATTGAAGAAATGATAAAGCCGCTGGCCAATCATAATGATGTAGCCATTACTTACGGCAGGTTCTCATTCATTCCGGTTGGCAGTACGGGGCGTTTTACTTATTTTTTTTATGAATACCTGTCTGATCTGAGCAAATTATATAATAAACGTTTTAAAACCGAGGCCGTAAATGTTTATGGGTTTAATTCGGGCTTCAGGCGCGAACAGGGTTTGCAGGTTGATGGCTTTAACCACCCGCCCGGTACTAACGAGGACGGCTACCTGGCGCTTAAGTTAAAGGAAAAAGGATTTGGAAAGCTTTACCAGGTAACCAACCCTAAGGCTATTGTGTGGACAACCGACAGGCGCATACAAATTGACGGCGGCCTGTATAAAGGGCTGGTAAAGCGGGTGAAACGAATATTTAATATAAAATAAGTTTTATATTAAAGTCTCCCCAACAGGGGGAGATTTAGAGGGGGCTTTATCCCTGTTTATTAAATATCTCCGGAAATTCCTGCGTCAAATTTAATAGCACATCATTTATTACTGCGTCAAGTTCAGTTACCTGTAAATTAAGCTGCTGGCGATTACTATTTTCATAATTCTCCAATCCGCGAATAACATCTTTTAATGAGTAAATACCGAAGTGGCTGATGGATGGCTTTATTTTATGCGCTACTTTTGCAGCTTCGCTCCAATTTCCCTCACTGGCTGCTGTTTTAATAGCCGCTACATCAATTATTACATTTTCAGTAAACACTAAAAGCAGTTTTTCTAAAAATTGCGGATTATTATCGCATAACGCATTTATCACTGTTAGGTCATAGGGTCTATTTCCGTTATTTTCAGCGCTGTTATCCATTGATGATTTTTATTGATATTGGTTTCCAAGATATTAAATATATCGCTTAGTTTTAGTTCAACATTTAACGATAAATACCGTATAAAGGAATTAGTTTAACTACTTGTTAAGAAAAGCCCTTATATGTTTATAAATCATTAATAAAACCTTAATTATGTATCAAAATTTCAAAAAACATAGTATATCTGATCAATTTTAATTATTTTAGCTTCACCCTTAGATGTCGTCTATGAATCCAGCTAATGCTAATAAAATCAAAATCCTTATTGTTGAGGATGATGTGTATATGCAGCTTATTTTAAGGGAATTTTTAGGCAATATTTATGAAACAGAAGTTTGCGTTAACGGAATGGATGCCCTCGCAACTATTCAAAACGGCAATATACCAAACCTGATCATATCTGATCTGAATACATCAAAACTTAGCGGCCTTGAATTATTGGGCCAGCTACAGGCAAGTGATTTTTTTAAATCCATCCCGGTTATCATCGTATCGGGCGAGGATAGTTCCGAAAAAAGGATATTGTGCTTAAATAGCGGTGCCGATGATTATATTGTAAAGCCATTTAACCCTGCCGAGCTTGAAGCACGTGTAAGAGTGATATTAAGAAGAATTGGTAAACAGTCCCTGTACCATGAGTGATCCCACTTCATTAAAAAGTAACCAGATAATTGTATTGCTTCGCGCGGATGATGAATTATACGCATCATTAATAGCTAAATGCGATTTTGAAGGCAGGCAGTTTATCAATTTTAATGATGATGGGGTGATGTTTGATGAATGGGAACAGAAAAAGCTTAATGTAGTAGCTATAGTGTCGAAAAGCGACATATTAGGCAAGTATGGCGTAAACCTTATTGATAGCTTTAATAAAAGAAAGATAAAACCCATACCCATACTGTTAATTGGCAAGCACCTGGATAAAAACCTGCGCAAAATTGCATTAAGCGCCGGGATAACCGACTTTTTTGTTAGGCCCGCTAACATTGAGCATGTTGAAACAAGGCTTAATTTTTTAATTAATAACTGGGCCGACCTACAAAATAAATTAGATAAGAAAGCCATCACCCCTTACAAAACACCCGCCGGTAAGCGTGCTTTTGATCTTTTCTTTTCGGGCTTAGCGTTGCTATTTCTGTCGCCGGTTTTTTTATTGGTTTATATATCCATAAAGCTGGAATCAAAAGGGCCGGCCTTTTATTATTCGTACCGGGTAGGTACAGGGTACAGGGTTTTTAAGTTTTATAAGTTCAGATCGATGTATGTGAATGCTGACAGGCGCTTAAAAGACCTGAAGCACTTAAACCAGTATAATATTGATGCCGCTGCTAATGGTACTGAAAAAGAGGGCAAAAACAACACTACAATCTCTCTGTGTAACGATTGTTTATCGTACGGAAAATGCCAGTTCCCATTATATGCCGATAAAATAAGGTGGTGCGAAAAGCAATATATCGATTCAAGAAAAACCAATAGCGGATCGGCATTTTTTAAGATAAAGGACGACCCGCGCATTACCAAAGTAGGCAATGTGATACGTAATTTAAGCATTGATGAATTACCGCAGTTGTGGAATGTATTTATCGGCAATATGAGTATCGTAGGAAACCGACCCCTGCCATTATACGAGGCCGAAAAACTCACCACCGATAAATATGCTTTGCGTTTTGCCGCACCCGCAGGAATAACTGGCTTATGGCAGGTTGAAAAACGTGGTAAAGGGGATATGAGCGAGGAAGAAAGATTAGCGCTTGATAACACCTATGCCCAAAACCACAGCCTGATTAATGATGTGAAGCTGATATTTAAAACAATCCCCGCCCTGCTGCAAAAGGAGAATGTTTAAACCCTTACCCAGGTTTCGGTTTTATGATCGTATTGCTTTATTACCTTTGCCGGGTTACCTGCCGCTACTGAATACGGGGGGATATTTTTAGTTACTACTGCCCCACCTGCTACTACACTATGTTTGCCGATAGTCACCCCTGCTGTAATAACCGCGTTCGCGGCAATCCAGCAATCATCCTCAATAATTATAGGCGATACGATAACCTGTTGTTTATGGATGGGCACATTAACATCGGTGTATTGATGGTTTAGCGCGCTAACAACAATATTTTGTGCAAATATTACATTGTTGCCAATATTTACCGGGCCGATGATAACATTGCTCATACCGATGAGTGTATTGTCGCCAATAATAACATCACCAACGCCGTTGTTTATGGTACTGAAATCTTCAATGGTAGAATTTTTGCCTAATTCGAATTTATTAAATGGCAAAACATCCATACGAGTACGCCATTTTATGGATGAACCCCTGCCCCGTTTATGTACGAACGGATTTACGAACCATTGCACCCATAGCCTTGGCCTTGCCTCGTTAGCAGGCACCAGCAAGCGATGAACAAATCTCTTTAACCCTGGGTTACCCCTTACAGTATCTTTTATTGACATGAGCTATAAAACGTAAATATACTATTGCCTTTTTGCTTTTTCCCATATAGCGCTTTGTTTACCGGCAGCAAAACGGATAATACCCATCACCACCGCATAATTCATCATGCAAAAGTAGTAGGGAATAAAAAATATTTTGATCTTGATATGCCGCTCCTCCATTATCCAGCCCGAAATGGCCAGCAAATAAAAGCCAACCTGGGCAAGCAAAAGTAATTGATAGGTAAGCTCAATGCTACCTGTAAAAACTATATACAGGTTAATGATCAGCGCCAGCATCATTAAAAAAGGCACAATAGTCCACCGTAGCACCCGGTGACTAACATATTGAAAAGTTAATACAGGCAACGGAAATGGATTAAGCAAAGCCTTGAGCCAAATGATAGATTGAATACCTCCGGCGGCTATCCTTATCTTCCGTTTCAGTTCTTCGGTCACATTTTGCGACGCGGCCTCGGTTGCAAATGCTTCGGGCTCATATATTACACGGTATCCTTTTTGGGCTACCAGTAACGATATCATAAAATCATCCAAAATTGTATTTTCGGGTACGGGTTGATATAAGGCAGTGCGTATGCTGAATAATTCACCGGCGGCGCCAACTACTGAATATAATTCCGAATCCCAGGCTTTTAATTTTGATTCGTATTTCCAGTAAAAACCCTCGCCTGCGGTGGCGTTCGCCGCATTGGCATATACGCGCTTCTCGCCTGCTACTGCCCCTACCTTTGCATCGCTGTAATGGCGGCAGATATTTAATAAAGCATCGGCATTTAAAAAAGTGTTGGCATCGGTAAAAACAACAATTTCGGTAGTTACGGTATCCATGGCACGGTGTACAGCGGCTATTTTGCCTTTGCGTTCATCGCTGTGCAGATGGTGTATTTGAGGATAGTTTGCAACTATGGCGGCCGTTTGATCCGTTGAGCCATCGGTAACAAAAATAAATTCCAGCTTTGCTGCCGGGTAGTTTAAGTTTAAGCTATTGTTTATTTTTTCATCTATTAGGCCAGCTTCATTATAGGCGGCTACAATTAACGTGCAAGTGGGTAGCTTGTCGGCATCAATAATGGGTAATATAGGCTTACCGGCTACAATCCGTTTTATTTTTACCAGGATAAATAATAGTATGCCATAGCCAAAAAACGCATAAAAGGCAATGAACAAACTTAACCAGAGTAATATTTTCATGCCTGTTTAATGGGATAACCTAATTTTTTACTTCCGGTATTTTGTGTAATGTTCCACCATATGGCTTTAAAAAGCAACCCGGTGAAACCATGATATCCATTTTTAAGGTATGATAAAACGTTGCGGGGCACCACAATGCTCATAAAGTAAATATAAAAAATAAACCTTGCCTGTGCGGGCGCGTTGCGGCGGATAAACAAGATCCGGTTGCGGTTCATGAAATATTCTTTTAAGCCGCTGGCTTTGCCTACCGAAACAGACTCCTTATGATATATTAGCGCCTTTGCTTCAAACCAAACCTGGTAACCTGCTTTTTTAATATGATCGCACCAATCCATTTCTTCGTAGTATAAAAAGAAATTCTCGGCCATTAAGCCTGCTTTATCAATAGCTTCTCTTTTTACCATCATAGCGGCGCCGTGGGCGTAGGCGGTTGGGCCGCTTTTATCATCGTACTGGCCTTTATCAACCTCAAACTGGCCTATACAATTATTGCGGCAGGTATAATAATTCATTGGGGTAAAGCCAGCGTACTGGATCACATCGGGTTGATCATAGTACCTGATCTTTGGGGATAGGATACCAATTTCGGGTTGCTTATCTAATACGTCAACAAGGGTGGGCACCAAATTTCCGCTGAATTCGGTATCGTTATTCACAAAAAACAGGTATTCGCCAGTGGCTTGTGATACGCCCAGGTTATTACCGCCAGCGAAACCGAGGTTGTTTTCTGAGCGTATAAATTTAACCTGCGGATATTTGAGTTCCCATCGCGGTACGTCATTAACCTCGCTGCCATTATCTACAACAATTATCTCTATATTCGGATAAGTATTGGTTGAATTTATGGATGATAAAAGTTGCTCCGTAACGAAACTTTGGTTAAAGTTTACCGTAATGATGGAAACGCTGTTCATTTGTTTTTATACGAGATCATACCTGTTAAAGATCAGCTGAAAAGTAAAGATTAGAATTGAGTATCAAAAATAATATTAAAAAAGAACGTGCCGATTTTCATCCCGCTGATGAAAATGAAGCAGCTATTGAAAAAAAATTAAATGAGCTGATAGATCTGATTTCAAAAAGCGATATCGACAGCGAAACAGCTAAAGCATTTAAACAACGTTTTGACCATGCTATAAACAAGCCCGGCATATCACGCAATCAGCTCAATCCTGATGATATGAATGCTTTGCAAGGAGGATTGACGGATGATTTTGGCATACTTTTATCAAACAGCCAGTTTCATAACAAGCCATTAAAAAAATACAGGGTCGGCATACGCCTGTCAAATATAGTATTGTTTGCCATTAGCATTACCATGATAACGCTTGGGTTTGGTATGATCATTATGCCTGCGCCTCCTTTTTTTGAGATGTTCACCATTTTTTATTTTAATCCAAATGATGGTATCACCATAATGGACTTGATATCATTGATAGTCATATTGGCCGGGGTGTATTTTTTGATCAAGGCCATTTACCGGGATACTGCCCGCACAAAACAATTATAAAACCGATCTAAGCTTTTTGCGGGCGGAATTTCTGCCAGGTTTGTATCAGCAGGGCCTTACTTTCGGTATAACCAACCGAGTACACATCCCAAAATGAAAATTTATTGTATTTATTGAGCGCCCAGTAGCCTATGATCACCCCAACCAAAATTGGCATTACTGTAGTTACGGCTATACCGTAGATGTTACCGAAAAGTTTAATACCCAATACATCAAAAATAATGTTGGTTGCCAGCATTACCAATAACTTGTAAAAATTGAGCTTCGGCTTGTTTATTACATCCAGGGTGAGGGCAAAAAACCTGTCGGCCGGGTATAACAGCGCAAAGACCAGGAAGAACCGGAATGTGTTTGCTGCCTGTATACCGGCTACGGTACCGGCCCATTTACCGCCGCCTACTAACTGAATAGGGATATTAGCCAGCAGCAGGCCGAGTATCACTATCGGGATGAGCATAAAAGTGACCATCCCCACGTACTTTTTCATCACATAAATTACACTATCTTTTTCGGTACTATTAAACGCAGTTGATAATGAAGGCATCGCGGTAGCAGCAAAGCTTCTTAATAATATTTCAACTGCTTGCATAAAGTTTTGGCCAAGGTTAAATATCGCCACTGCGCTATCGTTGAGCATGGTTTTGATGATAAACACATCCGAAAAACCCCAAAGATTGGCGCTTAACGAAGTGCCCACACTGAATTTGCCAAAATGGTATAGTTCAGCTATAGTGCCCTTGGTACGTTTACCTATGGTGTTGATGCGCGACCACCCCTTAACCAAAGTAAAAATACTGGTAACAAAATGGGCAAATATATAAACGAAAATAACGCCTGATAAACTCATCTTTTTAAAAATGATGAGTAAGATAATATATACTAAAAAGCCACCCTGGTTAACTAACCTTATGTATAAAAGTTTGTCGAACCGCTGTTCACCCATAATAACACAACTACCGATGAACCAGGGTAACATGCATACGAAGCAAATGGAGAAAAGACGGATCAGCAGGATATAATCCTGATCGTGAAACTGTTTGACGAAAAAGTAAAAAGGAATATTAATAAGGACTAACAGGCCAGTAATACATATACCGACAAACCAGGTTGAGCCTGCTACATCTTCGGCACGTTCGGGACTTGCGCCGGCGTAAAATTTGATAAAAGCAGTAGTTAAAAAACCTGAGCGTATGCTATCTATCAATACAATGGTAGTGCTAAAAAACACCCAGGTGCCAGTATCGCTAACCGGTAGATAGCGATATATGATGGCAACGGTAAGCATACCAAGACCGGACATGATAACATTGCCACTTAACGACAGGAAGTGTTTATTTTTAATTACGGCACTTACTTTTGACGGCATACAGTTGCAAAGATATACGACAATATTAATATACAATAAAATACTTATATCAATGTAATTTTTGGCATATTAGCTTTAATTATGGAGGTAAACGAAGTTTATTTCGAGAACATTACGCTATTAATAACCCATTACAACCGCAGTAGTTCGCTGGAGCGGTTGCTGCATACCTTTGTTAACCAGCACATAAAATTTGCTAATATAGTGGTATCAGATGATGCCAGCCAGCCTGCACATCTTGAAAAGCTGGAAACATTAAAAAACAAATTTAATTTCAGGCTGATAACTACCCCTGTAAACAAGGGTTTAGGTAATAATATCAATAAGGGGCAGGATGCGGTAACTACACCCTATACCTTATATGTGCAGGAAGATTTTGAACCCAAAGAGGCATTTGCCGTGCATTTTAAGGATGCCCTGGAACTAATGGATAAAGATGCCGGCCTGGATATCGTCCGTTTTTATGCTTATTTCAGTTACCCTTACTTAAAACCGTATGCCAAGGGTTTTTCAGAGATGCTATTTAAACCGGGCTTATTTGCCGCCAACCATCTTAAATTTTACGTTTACAGCGATCACCCGCATTTGAGGCTCAGTAATTTTATGCAAAAATTTGGCCGTTACCCCGAAGGTATCAAGGGTGATATTACCGAATACCGCATGGCGCTTTCATTTGTACAAAAGCATGGCCGTGGATTATTTTTTAATAACTTTAATGAGCTGTTTTATCAAAAGAATTCGGCTGACGAACCTAGCACCATGAACCGCAGCAGCTGGCGTGAAAGTAAAAACCCGGCGGCTTTAGGTTTACGGGCCATTTACCTGAAATTTAAGCTGGTAAAATGGAGCTGGGATTATTTTTTCAAACATTATAAACATTAATGGTTTTGAATATAGCATGAAACAGCAGTTTGATACCATCACCTTATTAATTACCCATTATAACAGGAGCCAATCATTAGAACGGCTTTTGAAAACATTTAGCCAGCAGCAGATAGTGTTTGGCGATATAGTGGTATCTGATGATGGCAGCAAAGCTGAACACCTTGACAACCTAAAAAAAATTCAGGGCACCTATCCTTTCCGCTTAATTACTACGCCTGTAAACAAAGGGCTTGGCCATAATATTAACAAAGGCCAGGATGCTGTAAATACCCCGTATACCTTATATGTGCAGGAGGATTTTGAACCTTTAGCAAACTATGGCGTGCATTTACAGGATGCCTTAGAAATAATGGCCGAACGCGCTGATATAGATGTGGTTAGGTTTTATGCCTATTTTAAATACCCATACCTTAAGCCATACAGAAACGGGTTTTCCGAGATGATATTCAATATCTTATATCCCGGTTATCGTAAGTTCCATTGCTACAGCGATCATCCGCATTTAAGGCGCAGCACTTTTTTTGAGAAGTTTGGCCGCTATTCCGAAGGTCTTAAAGGCGACAGGACGGAATTTTTAATGGCCGTTTCCTTTCTGAAAAATAAGGGCATGGCTATGTTTTACGAAGATTTTAAGGGCTTATTTAACCAGGTAAACTCCTCAGACGAGCCAAGCACCATGAAACGCGGCAGTTTGCGCCAAAGCTCAAATTTTGTTATAGTTGTTGCAAGGGCGATCTATCGTAACCTGAAACATAATTACGATTATACCATCGCGAAGAAAATAAAAAAATCATCTTAGCGCTTAGGGGCCTGTTTATACTGCAATCCCGTTTCAATAATACCGGCTATTGCATCTGCCCGTATGGCCCAGGTATTTTGCCGGGCAATTTCTAAACGATAGGCCAGTTTATCAGCGTTATCATTTGCCAGGATATCATTTAAAGCATTGGTAAAGGTATCAGCATCGCTGCAAAAGCTTACTGCCTTATGGGTATAGTCTTTAAGGTCGGTATTAAAATCGGTAATCACTACAGGCTTGCCTGCCCCCAGGTATTCAAACAATTTTAAGGGGAAGATAGTGGCGCTAACCTCATCCTTTTTAAATGGGATGATGGCTATGTCGAAGCCTTTGAGCATGTTAGGCATTTCGTCATAAGGCACCTGGCCGGGCAAATATACATTTGGTGTAGTAAAAATCCATTCGGGGATATGCTCGTTGATAGCCGGGCCTGCAAATACAAAACTCTTATCTGGGTTTGTATTGATTACAATTTGCATCAGGTCGTAATCTATCCGGCGCTCAATGCTCCCAAAATAACCTATAATTGGTGTGGGTATGTCTTTTAGTTTTGGATGAACAGGCAGATCCTTATCTAAAGCCTTTGAGTTGTGCGAAAGATCAGCCGCGTTTGGTACAAAATAGGTATTGGGGTTAATTTTTAATTTTTCGTTATATAAAGCCTTGCTGGTACATATAACCATATCGCTTTCGGTAACCAATTGCAGTTCCGATACTATCCCGTGTTTCATATCATAAGGTGTTATCATCGGGTCGATACACTGGTAAATGTTTAGCGCCGGTTTTAAAGCTTTGCCAATGCCGGGATAATGGAAGTTAAAGGAGTTGATAAAAACGAAATCACCCATCTTATTTTTTTCGAGTATATTTTTTATCCTTTTTACAATTATCCCTTCGTTAATTTTTAAAAACCGCCTGAACCTTTTTCCTTCGGGAATAAAATTGATGGGCGCTACTATGGGCAATATTAATCTTTTTAAATTGGGGAGATCCGTATCTAAAAGTGCGTCATCGGCATTAAAAAGTGCTTTTTTAATAGATGAAAATGCTTTTGAACTTTTGTTTTTAAGATAATCCTTAACGGTAAACGGATATTGAATATAGTAAACAAGTGTTTCCTGGGCCAGGTTACGCGCTAAAAATAACGATGTAGCCTCGATCGGACTATCGTACCGCATATTACTGAAGATAATTATGGGTTTTTCTTTCAATCCCGTGTTTGATTTACCGCTCGTGTTTAATATGGCACTGTATATTTCCTTAATGCTGTTTGCCCATGTATGTGTTGATGCAAATTTTACACGTTGCTTTTGTAACGCGGGCGAATCTTCCCGCAACGCTTTTTCTATACATTGCACGTATTCTTCGTGCGTATCACACAAATAAGTATGATCCTCAAAAACGCTCATGGCTTCTGTTTTCGTGGCGATAACAGGTTTGCCCATAGCGAGATACTCGTCAATTTTACGGGGATAATTACCTACGGTTATCTCATTTACAATTTGCGGGTTTAAACAAACATCAAATGCATTAACATACGCGGGTACCTGGCCCCCGGGTTTAATGCCCAGGAAATATATATTTTTGATATGGTGGAGATCGCTGTTTTTAAATGCTTCATCCTCGGGCCCAACTAAAACAATGCTATAATCAGGCCTTTGAAGCGCGATATATTTTAGCAGATCAATATCAAGCCTTATTTGCTGCAAAACACCAATATAGCCAATTACAGGTTTTTTAATACTTGCTATATCACCAGGAATATGGCCTTTGTAATTTGCAAAATCATCAATATCGCAACCTTGACCAACATAAAACGAATTTTTATTGTATTGCCTGCAATAATTAGCCAAAGTAACCGAGTTGGCTACACACAAATCGCTTTTGGCAATAAGCTGGGGTTCGAGTTTTTCGCCATGCCTTTTCCAATAATTAATAGTGAGCAGGTAATCGCGCGAATAGTAGATGCTTACCTTAGGTTTAAGCAGTTCTTTAAGGTAAAAACCCCTGAATATATCATTATCATTAAATAATATAAAGTTACTAAAGCCAAGCTGTTTTATGGCCCTTTTTATAGAGCCGGCAAAACGCTTATTATTTATTTTGTTTAGGATATTATAAATGAGATGGGGCTTTATCCAGTTGATGGACTCAATGATCCTGTCGGGGTAATAAACCCACAGGTTGGGTTGTATCTGAACAATATCCTCTTGTTTTTTATTGATGATATCTATTCTTTTCCTAACCCCGGGCCTCGACCTGTGTTTTATAACTGTAACCCTGTCGAGCGGGCTGTTAACATATAATACGCGGTTATTCTTGCTGAATTCAAGCGCTATGTTTTTACTGTTACTACCTATCTCAACATCCCAGGGTTGCTGGCCGATCATTATGATATCGCAGTTTTCAATAGTATCAGGTATGCTCATATGGTTTGTCGCGATCATATAAAAGGCTGTACCTGCAGGGTTTTGGCCTTTTCCTCTTTTAACGCTATATCAAGCCTAAGGGTTATATTAATTAAAGCGGCCTCAAGATAAAACAAAATATTGGATGGGAACTGTACCAATGCCTCCTGCGGGAAATTGGCGAGGTTATAGGCAAAGATAACCAGCGTCATGGCGAGGCAATAGGCTTTCAGCTCGGGGTTCTCTATTTTGTAATAATTGTTTATACCTGTTTTCATGATCACGAACATAAAAATGCAAAACAGCAATAGCCCGATCCAGCCATCTTCAACAGCAACCCTTATGTAACCGCTATCGGGTGGGAAGTGGGCCAGATAGGAATCAGGTGCAAAACGTTCGCCCCACTCCCCTGTTGCGCCTAAGCCGCCACCTAAAGGATGTGATACAATATAAGGCTGGATCTTTTTCTGGTTCCTCTTTCTTAAATTATAGGAATCATCATTATTTGGCTTGAACGCGGTTTGAAAGCGGTACAGGTTTGGGTTTGAGGTTGGCACTTTTATTAAAAAGGCAAGAAACAAACCCGCGATAATGGTAAATATCAGCACCTTTTTATTAAACCTGAGTATCCCGAAAAGAATAAGCGCAGCAGGTATTAAAACATTGGCGCCGCGTGTGCCCGAAAACAGCATCGCATCTAAAAAAAACAGGGCCAGCATACCAAGCGCTATCTTTTGCCATAATTTTAAAGGCAGTGTTACTAAACAAATAATAAAAATGCTGGGCATAACCATATTATAAGCAAATGCCACAGGATCAGAAAAAATAGAAAACTTACGCCAATGCCCGTCAATAAAAAGCAGGTCGGCTATGCCGGGCGAGTTTAAATAAGCAAGCTCATGCGAATTAAAGCCAATATATTCCTGCTTAAAGCCATAAGCTGCGCCGATAAACGTTAATATCAACCAGATAACAAACAGCAGCCTGATGTATTTTACCGACCTGATGTTATACATGAAAATAAAATAGCTTAATGCAACTATGGCTACCGACCGTATAGTATACACCCATGCCATTTGTGATGCCGCATCGGGGTTGATCACTTCTATCAGGTTATAACCAAGCCACATAAATATTACTATAGTTATAGGGCTTTTAAAAATGGCCCAGTTCTGTTCTTTTTTTATTTTGATAAGAACGCCTAACAATAACAATACCTGCAGGGCATCCATCATAGTGCCTATCGGCCCATCAACCCCTAATTGCGCCACCACAAAAAGCATGTAAGCCATTACAATTAGTATGATGATACCAAATTTTGGATAAACAACTATGCAGTATATCAGCGGTAAAATGGCAATGCCCAGTATGAGCAAAATGCCAAAAACAATCCCAAAAGCAGCAGTACCAAGGGCTACGCCTATCGCGATGATGAATAGCAGTATAGCCCCGGTAGTATTATACAACTTTTCGACCAAAAAAACGCGCTTAAGGGTTTGTAGAAACCCTTTGTTAGCCTTTTTGGGGGGGGCGTATATTGTTTTATGATGGGCAATGTTTTCCACTAAAAAAATAATATCTTAAAAAAGAATATAAATGTGCTCAAAAAAGCTACGATCAGGGCTATGATGCGCGTTATTCGCTGAACCTTTATTTTTAAGGGAACAACTTCTTTAGCCTGCAATGCTTTTTCAGATGGTTCAATTCTCATCGGCCTTTAATTTATCTGTTTCAGCAATATCACTGTTATAATAATGGGTAGTGGCTACCGAATGCTTGTTGGCCTTACCAACTTTTAATAACGACAGCACCTGGTAAAAAACAAACTTCGGGATGTTGATGAGCGATTGCCAGATACGCTTATCGGTATCGGATTTGGCTAACGCGATATAAAAACCTGTCACAAATACGATCAAGCCGGCCAGCCATACAAATACGGCGGTTGTGCTGATAAAGAAATTGGCCAGCATGCAAAAAATAGATAGTATCAGAAAAATGAATAAGGGTGGGCGCAATAATACCAAGCCGAAAACAAATTGATTACGACTAAAATTCCTTATTCCTTTATATAATAGCGCAAAACCAAACTTAAAGTACCTGAACCAGGTATTTATCCATCGTGAGCGCTGTTTAACCAACTGATCGGCATGGGTGGTTTTTTCATCGTAAACAATGGCTTTATCAGTAAATGCAATCCGCAGGTCGCGCCCAACTATGATGGATTGTAAAACTTTGTCAAACCCGGCGCCTGTTATATCGGTATTTTCAAGGCTATCGCGGTACAGTTGTGTGGTAAATGCCATGCCCGAACCTGCCAGCGTTGCCGATGAACCTATGCCGAACAAGATCTTCCCATCGTAAAAATGGTAATAAATATCGCGGGCAGCATCAAGGCAGGCGTAAGTGGTATTCAGGTTTTTTGCTTCTCTAATGCCCTGCACCGCTAAAAACCCCTGTGCGAAGTATTTATCAAGTTCGTGCAGGTATTCGGGGGCGACAAGATTATCACTATCGATAATGGTTAAGTGTGTATGCGGGCGTTTAAAATGGCGGATAGCATAAAAATGCGAGCGGGTATTACTGGCCAATGTTTCTTCTGGGCGTAACAGTATCACACGTTCATCGTTAAAGCTGAGGCCGGTTATATCGCAATTATCGGCAACAATATAAATCAGGTAGTTACTGTAATGAAGCTTTAACAACGAGGCTATTACACTGATGAGCGAATCTGTTTGCTCATACGCGGTAACTATTATGCCATAATCATCTTCGGGGGCTTCGGGTAAAGTTTGAAGGGATTTTTTATAGCAAACGAAGAGTACAATTGGCAAATACAGGTTGTATCCAATTAAAACCTGCAGTAGTATCCAAATTACCCATATCATTGCCATTTTGAAAAATATTAGGTTTTCACCTGCCTGTTATCGCCTGCTGTTTTTTATTCTTCGGCTTGTTGTGGGCTAATACCTGATTTATGAACCACGTTTAATACCCAGCCTATAAACTTGCCATCCAGGTTTTTCATATAATCCACTTGTACCATCTGGCTATCTTTAATTTTTTTATTTGCTTCAAATACGGTTAATATTTTATCGGCAAACCTGTTCCACTCCTTTGATTTGTTAAGGGTACTTAATGATGATGCCTCGATAATAATGATATCAAAAACGCTCCTAAGCCTTTCAAATTTCTCTTTAATAATATTTTCACCGCTTATCTCGTACAGCGAACCATCGCCCCCCTTATTGCTCAATACAGTTATTTTATATGAGCTTTGTGAAGCAAACCCCGGTATTGCACCGGTAATATAATCTTCAACAAATATTTTTGACTTAACAGACCGGGTGATGGCCGGGTTGTGAAAGTTACCATCTATCAGCAGCACCTTTTTATTTACCAGCGAATAGGCGTAAGCAAGGTTTGTGGTTAAAAAGGTTTTACCCTCGCCATTTGACAGGCTGTTTATGAGCAATACTTTACTGTTGATCATCTCGCTGTCAACCTCAAACCTGATGGATTGGAGCAGGTTCCTGAACTGGTATGTTTCGGCATCGGGCCGTTGGTCAGTCCAAACCCTGCGCAGGTCGATGGTAGAGGTGCTTAACAGGTTCAGATAACCTAAAACCGGCTTGCCTGTTCTATTGGCTAATTCGGCGGGGGTTTTTATGGTATCGTCAAAAAAGTACAGCAGGAAGAAAACCAGCAGGCAAAATACAAAGCTTATGATACCGCTTAATATTACCAGCAGCATTTTTTTTGATGGTTCGGCTATACCCGGCATAGCTGTTTCCAACTGCTTAAGCTCGGCGGTGTAATTGGCATCAAGACTGGTTTGATTGTATTTATTCAGGATATCGAGGTATTCTTTTTGAGCTACATCTATCGCGCTTTCATCCTGCTGCACCACGGCCTCGTGCGGTACAATGGCATTAAGCTGGTTATTGAGCCTTACCAAGCCCTCCTGTAACGAACCTATACTGTTTTTTGCCAGTTCATAAGCTACCTCGAGTGTGAGCCGTTCATTAACAAGGTTTTGCTGGCTCGCTAACGGGCTGGTTAAATATTTATCTGATGATTCCAGTATCTTTTCGTTTACCAGATGCTGCAATGAATCGATACTGGCCTTATACATATCATTAAGATTGCTTTGGATATATTGCTGGTTAAGCATGTTTAACTGATCTGTAAGGTTTACTATATTTTGACTTACCGCAACATTCATGCTCTCCAGGTACTTGCGGTCGCCGGGTTTAAATTTGCTATCGATGTTGTCAATAGCAGCTTTATTGGCTATGGCATCCCTTTGTGCATCTACCAAATGGGTTTCAAAATTCGCTATCTGTGAATACAGGGCGCTTGATTGTTCGGGGATGCTGAGGATGCGGTTTTGTATTTTGTAATTTTTAAGCTGATTGATCTTCGAATCAAGCGTATCCTTTTTTGCCTGTACTAAATTTCCGAGAAAACTTATCGCCTTGCGCTGATTGTCCTTTACCACAAAATTATAGTAAGTAATAAATTCGTGTGTAAGCGAGTTTACTACAAATGCGCACAATTGCGGGTTTTCAGCGGTAAAATCCACATTGATAAAATCGCTTGTAGCAGCCCTGTAAATGGATAAACTCTTTTGCAGCGATTCATCATCATACTTCATGCATACTAACAGGTTATGCAGCCCGTTCTGATCGGGGTTGTATAATGACAATTCCTTGCGATTATTGTAATAATCGGTATAAACGGCTAAGGCATGCTCCCTTGCGCCCTGGTTCATTTCTAAAAGCAGTTTACACGGTTTCCTGAAAGGCGTACTGCTGGTAAGGTCATGTATCATTAATTGGTATGATACCTGGTCGAGCATTTTTTTGGAGCGCAATATTTCTATCAGGTTATCAAAATCCTGCGATATCTCTGATTCCTGGGCGGCAGCGCTGGTGTTATCGTTAAGTACCTGTTGTGTTTTATCAACAATGCCGGTAGCTATCTGCGACTCGGAAGTATAAATATCGGGCTGGTTACGTACAAGAAAATAGGTTATAATAACAGTGAGAATCGGAATTATTATCAGCGTAAATTTATGACGGGAAAGGAGCTTAAAATAATTACCTAATTCCATGTTATTTTATATCTTCTAATTTTTCGCCCAATAATTCTTCAAGGTCTGCCTTGGCGATAAGCGCATTAGTTTCGGCTGCTATTTTTGATTGGTAACTGGTGGTTAATGCTGATTGCGAACGGTTATAATTATCATATGTTTCCTCGCCTTTTTCAAATTTGTGCTTAATATCTGCCGCCAGGCTTTGCTCATCAAGCGTGGTTTGTGTTATCAGCTTAAGGTTGGCTACGGTTTGCACATAAGTATAATATCGCTTTTTAACATCATTGGTTAAGGTTAAAAGATATTCGTTTTGTTCTTCATCGGCTATCAATACCGCTTGTTTTGCCTCCCGTACAATAAAGGGCTTTTCTAAAAAAGTACCCAGGTTAAAAAACACCCCTGCCTGGAAACCGTTAAACTGGCTTTGTACAGTTTGCCCGGCTATTACAGTGCTTACTTTAGGCTGATAGATATACGAAACGGTAAAAGCGTCCAAATACGAAACACCGGCCTTGCCTACATCGGCCTGCGCGGCATTTATCCTGTTTTGATTACCCTTTACACGCGGGTAATTTGCCTTTGCAATGGCAATCAGCTTATCCAGGTATTGTATAGATATATCGGGGATGATGGATTGCTGGGCCGAAACACTTTTGTTCAGCATCATTATCGCAACTAAAGCAAAAAGTAATTTTATTTTCATTATGTGATTTTTTTCAATACGAACGCATTACAGGCAATAACATGCCTTAATGTAAATACAAATGACCCTATACAAATATTGCTGTAATTATGCGTACTTGAGGCAGGCATTTATCAACAAGCGGGCTTGAGTGTTGATAAATATTTTGAATTATGGTGGCAAATAATTTTCCGGGGATAGGAAATTAAGGTCTGTTTTGAAGGCCATCAAAACTTGTGATGCCTGTAAATTATTGTTCAGTGCTGATTATTACCTGTTTATGTTTTGTGGCAAAAACAAAAGGCATAGCTTATGCTATGCTTAAAGTAATTTTACTTATTAGGTTACCCCAATAATAATGATGGCTAATTATTGCTTAGCACCCGGTGGTGGCGGAACGGTATCCCTTTTACCATCGGGGCCGTGCATATCGCCATGCATGTCTCCGTGATGATCCGGCGCACTCATATCCTTTACCTCGTCAGGGTGCGGGCTGCCGCGGTGGCAGGTAAGGCATTTTATATCGCCTATAACCATTCCTAACGAATCTTTTTTACCTTCAAAATACTTGTTGTTGATTTTGGCGGCCATTTTATACATATCACGGGCCATGTTCTTTTCGGGTTTTGCATCGCTTGCAAAGTCCATTTTATTATCTGCACCCCTTGCATGGCAAAAATTACAGTGAACACCCAGTGCATGCGACCAATCATCCATCACTTTGTGAAGCGCTTCGTGCGGGATATTTTTTGGCAACACCTTAAGATTTTTAAAACCCGGATGGTCATCATCATGAGCGGCTTTCATAGAGGTAAGGGCCGAAAATGTGATTACCGCTAATACACAGGTAATTGCAATTATTTTTTTGTTGATAAGCATATATTCAAGTTTAAACACCTAATATATGAACAAAAATTAACGCAAAAAGATTTTGAAAAGAATTATCTTAAAAAAGTTACGAACAATGACCTAAGCCGTTTTCAATTCTTTTCTACGCCTGAAGATGGACATCAGGAAGCCGATGACCATAATGACAGTACCCGTCCACAGGAAATTAATATACGGAAACTCGATAGCGCGCATTACGATGTAAGGCTTTTTGCTTTCGGGCTGGTCGTACACCATTATATCAACAAGGGCATCGCCATTTTTGGTTGGTGTAAGTTTCGATAAGCGAAGTTTTAAGCCGGCATCATCAACCTTACGGGCAAAATCAAATACACTGCCGTTCTTGATCATAAAAACAGGTTCGGTAGTATAAGTTGTGCCGTGCGATACTATTTTTAACGTAGCGCCAACGGCAACATCATTTGGGCCCAATGGGATATTTTGCACGTGGGCTTCCTTATTTAAGCTTTGTAAAACAATATAGCCTTCCCTGAAAGGTATGGTATCGCCTATTTTAACCTGGTGGGTAATTGGCGGGTTGTAATTTAACGAGTCGTTTTCTTCGCCGTGGCCGCCATCCGCCTGTTCATCATCTTGGTACTTTATAGGCACCATGCTTACATGGGTGTAAAGATCATGAAATAAATAATGCTTGGTATCGGGCGATGAAACCAAACCCATTTTGCGGTTGGCCTGTGAGTTTGGCTTTAAAATAAATTCTTCTGTTATTTTCCCGGCGGCATCTATGCGCTTATAATCTACCTTAAAATAATGGTTAGGTGTGGATACGGAATCGCCAAGATAAGTAACCGTATAATCCCCCATTTTAACAGGCTCATTTTTATAGATCATAATATTTTCGCGGGGATTATTTGTTTTATCAAAATCGGCCGAATAATCCATCGTATCATTTTGTGAGATAACTTTACTTGTACCAGCTGATATTAAAGCGCCAACCATGATCAGCCCAAAACCAATATGCGCCACTGCCGAGCCAGCCAGTTTTGTTTTACCTTTAAACACATCGCTTAATACCTTAGCATTAGCCAAAACTGAATAAACCGCACCAAACGCCATCAATGTAAATACAAAACGCAGGTGATATACGCCTGTGGCGTACACTACCAATGCTGTTATTAAAGCAGAAAATACCGCGTAAATGATAGATGTGATAAAAAAGCGGGTGGTATCGGTCTTCTTATATTTTAAAAACTGGGTTACGCCCGCAAGCAGTGTTACCACCACCGCGAAACCGGCCTGGAAAACATTGTACAAGGTAACCGGGTTTGATGGCGGCGCTACATGCGTTTTAAACATAGCGTTCCACACGGGTATTGATGTTACCACGATTAACTGCAGGCACGATAAGGCCAGGAATACGGCCCCCACAAACATCCAGAACTCGCGCGAGTATGTCTCTTCTTCCTTTTTGCTGATGGGCAGTTCTTTCCATCGTAATACCACTACAAAAATAGCTATTATAAAAAATACGGCCACATCAATCACCAAATGCCAGAACATGCCCAAATCGGTAAATGAATGTACCGAGGTATCGCCCAATACACCGCTGCGTGTAAGGAACGAGGCGTATAAAACCAGTACGAAACTTATGAGCGTTAAAAATGTAGCTGTGAAATAGGCCTGGCCGGTATTTTTATACACGATCATTACGTGTACCGCGCCGATTAGTGTGAGCCAGGGTATAAACGCAGCGTTCTCAACCGGATCCCAGGCCCAAAAACCACCGAAGTTGAGCGACTCATAGGCCCAGCGCGAGCCCATAATGACGCCTGTACCCAATACCATTACCGCGAACAGCGCGTATGGGATTGCCGGTTGTATCCATTCCTTATACCGTTTTTGCCATAAACCGGCAACGGCGTACGCGAACGGTACTATCATTGACGCGAACCCCAGGAACAGGATTGGCGGGTGTATGATCATCCAGTAATTTTGCAATAAAGGGTTTAAGCCCTGGCCGTCTTTTATGAACGACAGGTATTCGGGGCGGCTGAATATAGGTGCATCGATGGCTTGGCGCAATAAAAGAAAAGGCGAACTACCTACCCGCGCGCCAAAAATTTCGACCCCTAAAAGAAAAGAGGTAAGCAATGTTTGAGCGAGGGATAATACCGTCATCACCGGTTTTTCCCATGATTTTGCTTTCCAAATCAGGATGTTACCGAGTACCGCCTGCCAAAAACCCCATAACCAAAAGCTACCCTCCTGCCCATCCCAGAAACTGGAAATGATAAAATACACCGGTAATGTACGCGACGAATGCGCCCAGGCATAATAATACTCGAACAGGCTGTTGTAAATGATATAGAATAAACAAGCGCCAACGCCAATAACCGATATAGTGTTGATGAAATGCCCTATCCGGCCCATCCATTGCCACGAATCATCAAACTTATTGGTGCTGGTTGCGGCGAAATAGTAACTTATGGTTGAAAAAAGTGCGGAGCCAAATGCAAGGATGATAAAAAATTGGCCTAATTGCCCCGGTAAAAGGTGCTCGCCCTGGTAAGCTATATTCATTAAATGGATTTATATGGAGCCTTGTTTGGTGGCTGAAACTTCTATTTTGTCATTTTTGTATTTTGACGGGCACTTCATCAATATATGCGAGGCATGAAATTCGCCTCCTGCCATATGCCCTACGAGTACAATTTTATCGGAAGAATCGAAATCTTCGGGCTTTGTGTTTGTATATACCACCTTGCACTCCTTGCCTAAGGTATCCCTCATGTAAAACGAGAAATAATTAGCATCCTTGCGGGCATCGTATTGCATAGCCTTTTGCTTATCGACATGACCAATGATGTGTAACTCGCCGCTGTTTTTTTGAGCATCGGTAAAGGTGCCGTAAATACTTGCCGAACCATAGGTACAAATAACTATTGCTATAGTGATAGCGATAACAATAATACCGAAAATTGAACTTTTTTTCATTTAGGGTAATCTTCTAAACTTCAGTATGCAAAAATACGAAACGCAAAGGTAATAAAGTTTATTACAAGAGATTAATCTTATTTAGAATCATTATTAATTCGGGTGTGGGATTTTCGGTTTGAGATTTTGTTGATGGATTAGATTTAGGCAAGTTACGGAGATAAAATTTAAGTAGTGCTGACAGTGTTTTGTCAGCACCTATTTAAAAGGTCAAATTGGAATATTGTGCGGTGAGATGATTGCATGTTGGACAGAAGGCACAAGTCACCCAACCTTTACCCACTGCACAATACTTGCGCCAGGGAGGGGTGATTTAAGCATAAAAAGGCTGTCATGCAGGCACTCGAAGCATGCGGGCAAAGGCCTCTGCGCCCACCTTTCGAATGCCTCAGGGTGACAGCCTACGCTCAACGTAAAAAAAATTGCATTATCTTACGAATGATCATGATTACAACATCGGCAAAGACAACAAAAAAACGCCGGTAGTTAATACTACCGGCGTTAAATATTATAAATCCGAACTCAATTTCTCACGGCCAAACGCCCAGGTTTTGGTACGATACGGCAATTTTATTGATAGCGCCCACAAATGCTGCTGTGCGCAGGGTATCCATATTTTTAGTCCCTTTGTATGTTTCCCTTATCTCGTGGTATGAGCGGATCATGGTATCTTCCAAGCCGGAGTTTACCAGTTCAAGCTCCGAAGCGCCTTTGATAATGGTTGCACGCTGTGCCGAGTTTAAGGCCACACCTGTAATGCCTTCAACCATATTTACCAGGTTAAGGTTCGAGTTTTCCTCAAAACGCCTGTTGATACGGCCAAATGCCACGTGCGACAGGTTTTTTAACCACTCGAAATACGATACGGTTACACCACCCGCGTTGGCATACATATCCGGGATGATCATACCACCATTCTGGTAAAATATCGCCTCAGCATCAGGGGTTGTTGGCCCGTTGGCGCCTTCTGCTATGATTTTCGCTTTTATGTTGCGGATGTTTTTGATGGTGATCTGGTTCTCTAACGCTGCCGGAACCAAGATATCGCATGGTTGCTCCAGGCCTTCCATAGAGTTAACAAATTCAGTTTTAGCACCGGGATAGCCTAATATCGATCCGGTTGCCTTACGGTGCTGAAATACGGCATCAACATCCAAACCATCGGCATTGTAAATAGCGCCTTCGTATTCGCAAAGGCCTACTACTAAAGCGCCAAATTCAGCAAGGAACTTCGCCGTATGAAATCCCACGTTTCCTAAACCCTGCACTATAGCCTTTTTACCTGATATACCAGCGGTAAGGCCAATTTTCTGCATATCTTCACCAACGCTCACACATTCGCGTATGGCAATGGCGACTCCCCTGCCTGTAGCTTCGCGCCTGCCTGCAATACCATGCAGCGAGATAGGTTTACCTGTAACCGCACCCATAGCATCAAGCTGGCCGGGGTTCATGGTGGCATAGGTATCGGCAATCCAGCTCATCTCGCGCTCACCCGATCCATAATCAGGTGCGGGCACATCAATGCTGGGGCCTATAAAATTTTTCTTTATCAACTCCACCGTGTAACGGCGGGTAATATTTTCAAGCTCGCCTAAGGTGTAGCTCTTAGGGTTGATCTTTATGCCGCCCTTGGCGCCGCCGAAAGGTACATTTACGATGGCACATTTGTAGGTCATTAATGCTGCCAGCGCCATTACTTCATCCTCGTTAACCATTTCGCTGTAGCGGATACCGCCTTTTGTTGGCGATTGATGGTGCGAATGCTCTACGCGCCAGGCATCTATCACCTCAAACCCATTTCCCTTACGAATAGGGAAACGAAAACGGTAAACACTGTTACATGATTTTATCTGGTCGAGTAAACCAGCGTCGTGTTGTGTAAACGTTGCTGCATGATCGAAAAACTTACATACATCACCAAAAAAGTGATTATCCTGCATTGCAGCCATGTTATTGTTAGCCATAATTTATAATTGAAAATATTATATTGTTAAAAAACTGCGCAAATTTGGTACTATTTTTATCAATATTGCAAATTTAAAATAGATAGTGTTTAGGTTACACACAACAACAGCTTAAAAAAACTATGTTTAAACAATTTAAACATAGTTTTTGAACTAATTCCCTTTTTCGATTTTTTTCAATCTCCTGTCAATCGAGAACAGGAAAATGGCCAATCCTGCGAATATGATGCATACAATGGCTATTACAACATATATTTTACCCGAGCTGCGCAGGGCATCGTCCATCTGAACGCCTGCATCTGATTGCGCAAAAACTGCGGTACTGCACATCAGCAAAAACAATAAGAATGTTAGTTTCTTCATAATTAATTTATAGCATTTCTTTTATTCTCAATCAAACGGATGCGGTAGCGTACAGTGGCTATCCACAGCGCAATAAAGCTCCATCCTAACATGGCCGGGTAAAAGGCAATTTTCATCCCGTTATCCAGGTCGTACTGGCCAAATGCAGGGTTACCACCACTACCGGGGTGTAATGAGTCGGTCATTCTTGGTAAAACAAAAATGAGCACTATCATTATTGGGAAAGCGAAAATATTATAGATGGCCGATATTTTTGCCCGTTTCTGTTCCTCATCGATTGAGTTGCGCAGCACCAGGTAAGCACAGTATAGTAAAAATGCAATGGCGGCGCTGTTTTGTTTAGGGTCGCCGCTCCAAAACTCGCCCCAGGTATATTTTGCCCATAGCATGCCTGTTAACAAACCCAATGTATAAAACAGCAAGCCGGTGTTCACGCATTCAACAGCGGCCAGGTCATATTCTTCTTTACCTTCTCTTAAATACCTGATACTGTAAAAAACCGAAACTACAAATACGGTGAGCATCCCCATCCACATGGGTACATGGAAATACAGGTTGCGTATGGTTTCATGCAATAAGGGTAATTTGGGTACAGGGAAAAGCAAACCTGTGATAAGCGAGGAAAATACCAGCAAAACGGCAATTATTTTCCACCATGTTTGATAAATAAATTTCATAGTAATCTATGCCAGCAAAGGTAATGATTTAGTTGATTACCGTATGATTTAACGTGCTTTATTACGGGCTTATTTATCGTCTGCCGGTACCTGGGGTACCATAGGCCCATCAGGCACATAATCTACCGGCAGCAGGTCTGATAGTTTTGATTTTGACCATGTACCCTCGTACAGCGGTGCGTTAACGCCAAATACTATACCGTTCATATCAAAAAAGTAAGGCTTATATAGGGTTACTACGCTCGCTTCGTAATTGGGCATGTCTAACGAGCGGTATACATCTTTAAAATCAGTTTCCTCGCGCTTTTTGGTATAAACAACATAAAGGTAATCCTTAAACTCAATACCATAAACACCTTGTTTATCGGTAGCGCGAAGCACATCATAGGTTCGTAGCGTATCCTTGCTCAGATCCTGCTTGTAATATTTGGGGATGTTTGCCAATCCTATCCACATGTTTAGCGAATCGCGGTTATGTGTTTGGGAATATAACTTCACTTTTTGCTGTATCACATCCTCCTGCGGGCGGTTGGGATTGAGCATACGGCTTAATGTATACATCTGGAAACCCTCTTCTTCCAATTTATTGGTATAAAGCGACCTGTAAAAATGCATTGCCGAGCCATAATAGGCCTCCCTGCGTTTCGCATTCCATATCTCTTTTTGTTTTTTACTGCCCTTTAATTCCTCAAAAAGCCTTTGCCCTTCGTATGATATGATATGGGTAAGCTGGCTGCTGCTAAACTGGTTCACCAAAAACTTCACCTTGTAGCCAAGCGCCAGGTTCTCTACCACTAAAAACTCTTCGGTATAAGCCTCCAGCGTTTTTTTTGAGCCATGATAAATGAGCGTTACAGCATGCGGGTTTAATACTGTACAATATTTGGCATTATCATCGGTGCCAATAAAATCCCTTACAAACTGGGCGTAATTTTTTTTCCAATCGGCATTTGTAGTGATCACTACTTCGTGCAATTGGGTTACCCGGGGCGCTAATTGAATATTAAGTTTTATAGGTTCGCGGCCTACCAGTACATTTTGTGTATAATCTTCGTAACCAACTATGCTAACTACCAGCGTGTATTGCCCCTGCTTTATACCGCTTAAAAAAAATGTACCATCATCCTTAGTAGCCGACCCAACGGTACTATTGCTTAAAAAGATGTTAGCCTGCCCTACCGGGGCCTTGTTATCCAGCCGTGTTACCGTGCCTGTTATTTCGCCGCTTTGTGCCAGCGCAATAAATGGACATAAAATGCACAGTATTATAAACCAGTAAATACGCATCAAAACAAATACTTTATAATTTTTTTTGAAGATGCTAATAAAAGATTTACAAATGAATATCCGATGAAAATTTTAATCTTATTCTAATCCTTACAGAAGGATAAAACAGTTTAGCCCCAAAATTTAATATTAAAAATAGGTTGAAATACCAAAGCTTAAGCCCCTTGTTGGCCCTATTGTTGCGCCTATGGTATTTCCGGTAATATCCCTTGCTGTTTGGATACGGTAATTTAAACGTAATACCGTTAGCGGTGTTGGCCTAAAACTAATGGCTGGCATAATGCTTTTTACATCATTATACATTCGTTGCCCTGTAGCTACAAAGTTTCCATCGTTCCAATCCACATATTCCCCCCTTACGGCAATATTAATTACAGCATTGTTCCAATCCAGTATTTTGCCCTTTATAATTGGCTGTACAACATCAATATAACCGCCAAATTGTTTGTGGGCGTATTCAGGTGTATAATCCTGCGGCAGATCAACAAATACCCAGGCCCATTCGGTAATAATATTTGTACCTAACTTAGGTATAGTAGTGTTAAAATCAACATCAAAAACATTTACGCTTCTTTTATTATCAACCTGCGCGCCTTCTACACGCCAGGTATTATAAACACCGCCCATGTATGATAATCCAAGATCACCTATCTGGTCATTCCCCAAAGATAGCTTGCCTGTATAAAGCGGTTCGCCGCTGGCGCTGGTGTTAAAGCGTGTTATACTGCTTTTGGAAGCAGGCAAAAAAGTTTTGCCCTGGGCATTGTCAATAATTGAATCATTAAACCCGCCTGTAAGGTAAAATTCATAGCCATACATCCAATGACCGCTGTATTGTTTGCCATATAAGCCAAATCCCGGATTGTTCCATGTATCGGGCAGCATTTGGGTCATGGCAATAGGCCTGTCGGTAAACTCATATTTAGGGCCATCATGGTTTTGATTAAATGCACCTATAGGATTAAGGATCATACCGCCGCGTAAAGTAACCAGGGGGTTAAATTCAATATCTATAGCGGCATATTCCACGCCGAATTCAGGGCCGGCCGCGTCGCCCGGATCACCGGTAGGGTCATCCTCGTACTCGATCTCGGAAAGAAATTTTATATGCGGAGAAATGGTTGATGCCACAAACAGGCTAAACCGCCTGAACTGAAACTGATTGCCCGAAGAAATACCCGAGGTAGAAGTATATTGATAGTCTGATTCCACATAGCCGCCAATGGAAACAGGCATATTGCCGAGTTTTAAAAATGGGCGGTTATAAACAGCATCCATACTTAATGTGTGCTTTATGGTGTCGGGTTTAGCCGGAGATTTGAGCAGGCTGCTATCGATCTGTGAAAAAGCGGGTTGAGCGTAAAAAAACAGAATGATTATAGCAAAGGTTGATAAAGTTATTTTCATTTGAGCGATATAAAGATTTGATCATTTTGAACTGTTACCGGGAATATGCGGAGATTGGCATCGGCAGGCCCGTTTAGCACCTGGCCTTTATTACTAAATACACTGCCATGTGCAGGGCACTCTAATTTATCGCCATATACCTGTAATTCGGCACCCTGGTGTGTACAGCGCATGTACAGGGCTGTATATTCATTAGCGCCGGCGCGATAAACACAAATGGGAAATTTTAAAGTGCTTTGTTGTACTACAACATATTTATGGAATGAATTTTTATCGACGAAAGCAGACGCGGGAATTATAAGATCAGAATTACTCATTGTACCGGCAATGATCTTGCTGCCCGCACAGCCCTGAAGTATAGAGGCCATTACAGTTCCGCTTAAACATGCAAAACCACAGGTTTTTAAAAATTCTTTTCTTTCCATAAATTATAACGACTTAAGGAAGGTTACAATAGCCTGCTGATCGGGTGATGAAAGGCTGCTGAACCTTTTTGAACTAACAGCTGCTTCGCCCCCATGCATTTGTATGGCTTGTTCAATGCTGTGGGCGCGGCCATCATGTAATAAATAATAACTACCTCCCTGCACACCCGGCGCTAAACCCAAACCCCACAAAGGTGTTGTGCGCCACTCAGATGTTTTAGCATCCCCCTCGGTGTAGCCGTCATCCAAACCCGGCCCCATGTCGTGCACCAATAAATCGGTAAATGGATGTATGGTTTGATAGGCAAGCCCGTCAATAGCGGAGTAGCCTGTAGTAAGGGTTTGTTTATGGCAACTTTCGCAACCTATTTTCACAAACAGGTTTTGGCCTTGTATAACTGTTGGGTTATCGGGTGTACGCTGAATGGGCGTTTGCAAAGCGGTTACATAAAACACCACCGAATAAAATGTTGTATTATCAATCTCCGGCGCACCTTGCGCTGTTGATGCTGTTTGGTCGAGATAATTATACGGGTTGAACGGCATGTAGTTTGAAGTAATACCCATATCGTGGTTATAGGCAAGTGCTACCTGCTGAAAAAGACTATACACAGCTGCTTTTCGCCCAAAACGACAAATGTATTTCCCATCAGATCGTTGTACCGAACCATTTAATACGGGAGCATAACCCGGTATGACACCATAATTAGGATGGCCTCTTACTCCGTCGGGGTTATTCGCATTGGCCTCGGCCATAGCTACTATCTCTGAATCGGGTATGGCTTCTAAAAACCCTACACCGGCTGTAATTGGCGCGATAAGCTTTGTACTGGTTGCACCGGCAGGAATTTGTTCGGGAGTATAACCCGGTAAGCAAAATGTGCCTAACTGTGGGGCGCCTTCAGCTAAAAATTTGTTCCCGGTACTATCGGTTTGCCCAAAACGGGTGAGAATAGTAAAAGGATGCCCGCGATTATCGCTCGAATGGCAACTGCCGCAACCTGTAGCTACAAAATATGGCCCCAGCCCCGTTGCTGTTGTACGGTTTGCAAAAAACTGGTCGTTCCCTTGCGAAAACAATAGTGTTTGCGAATTTGAAAGCGTTATAGGCCCGCATAAACCATATTCCGGGTTTATCATTTCAGGAAACACCTTATTACAGGCAGTAATGGAGAATATGGTTATTGTTAAGGTAAAAACAACTAAAAAGAGGATAAAAAAGTAACGTTTGCTCATATAAGTGACCGGGTAAGCGTACAGATTAATTATGATGCAAAGAAAGTTTTTATTTAGACTTAATCCAAATAAAAGTGAAAAAAGGTTAGAACTATTCTAAATAGCCTGTTAATCACGCCATAAAAACGGGAAGAGTAAAAGAGAAGTTGTGATAACGATCACATTGATAGCGCATAATATACCTATGTTGCCATAGCTTAGGCTACGGTCAATACCATCCATGGCACTTTTACTGATCTTTATGAGCAACAGAATAACAGGGATGATAACCGGGAAGCTTAGAATGGCCATTAAAGTACCATTGTTGCCCGCTTTTGAGGCAATGGCCGATATCATGGTGAAAACCGTTGAAAAGCTGATGCTACCCAATAAAACGGAAAGGAAATAAAGCAGTGGGTCGCCAATGGTATTGGTGAAAAACAACAGGTAAACAATTAATGCCAGTGTGCTTAATAAAGCCATTAACAGGATATTATAAATTGTTTTTGACAAGATAATAGCCTGCGGACTGGCAATGGAGTAATAATAAAGCAGGCGCCCCTTATTTTCCTGTATAAAGCTTTTGGCAATGGCGTTTACCGAAGCAAATAGGATGATGATCCAAAAAAGCACGTTCCAAACTATGCGGTAGCCGGGGTTGTTTGGATCTTCAAAGCCTGGGGTAATTTTAAATGCTATGTAACAAACAAAAACAGTTGATACCACATACAACAGCACCCCGTTAAAGGCATACTTTGAGCGCCATTCCAGCAGAATTTCTTTTTTTAAAAGGCTCCAGGTTTGTTGGGCTAATTGCATGGGTGCAAAGATAATGATTAGAGGTTAGTGATTGGTGATTAGGTTGATTGTGTTTTTGTAATTATTATTGTATTAATAAATGCAATGGAAAAGCAAGCTCTTCATCAACCTGATTTAACCCAATCAACCAATATAGCTTACTGCCATACACCATTGGGTATTACACGCATAATAGCTGAGGATGGTTTTATTACATCTGTATCTATACGGGATGAAGAGATAGTTGTGGAACCTACCGATGACCCTTTATTACAAAAAGCCATACAACAACTAAATGAATATTTCGCGGGCGACAGAAGGGTTTTTGACCTGCCTCTAAAACAACAAGGCAGTACATTTCAGCAACAGGTTTGGCAACAGTTATTGACCATTGATTATGGCAAAACCATCAATTACGGGCAGCAATCAAAGTTAATGAGCAATCCTTTGGGCATACGTGCCATCGCGGCAGCAAACGGCAAAAACCATTTGGTAATTATTGTACCCTGCCACCGTGTTATAGGCTCCGATGGCAGTTTAACCGGCTTTGCCTGCGGAATATGGCGCAAAAAGTGGCTGTTAGAACATGAAGCTAAAGTAATGGGCGTTGGGCAAACTAAATTGGCTTTATAACCCTCAATAGCTTCTGTATTTTTTCGTGCAGCTCATACGGCTGAAATGGCTTTGAAAGCACATCATTCATCCCGGCAGTAATAGCTTCCTCCTGCTCATAGTCTAAAGCCGCTGCTGATAACGAAATGATAGGTACGCTCCTTTTAGGTTCAGCAAAATCAACCCTTATTATTTTAGCTGCCTGGTAGCCATTTAATTCAGGCATGTGGGTATCCATCAATATAAGGTTGTAATCATGCTCCCGCAGCTTATCAATTACTTTACGGCCATTATCTACTACTTCAACAGTTATACCCCAATCAGAAAGCATTTTTGATAAAACAAACTGGTTAACCAGGTTATCCTCGGCTAATAAAACACTTATATTTTCAAAAGGCTCAAGCTTTGCCAATTTGGCTTTATTGCTGTTGCTTTGTTTAGGCTTGTTAGCTATATCGTACCAATTGGTAAAGCTAAATACACTTCCTTTACCTACCTGGCTGCTAAAGGTAAGTTCGCCACCCTTTAATTCGGCCAGTTTTTTAACAATGGTAAGGCCTAAACCTGTACCGCCATATTTATTGGCTGTATCATCCTCGGCCTGTTCGAATGAATCAAATATTCTCGACAACCTATCACTGGCAATGCCAATACCGCTATCCTCAACAGTAAATTTTATTTTTACCTTATCGTTAGTTTTTTGCAATACTGATACCTTCAGTTTAACGTACCCCCTATCCGTAAATTTAATGGCATTACTTAACAGGTTCATCAATATCTGGTTTAAGCGCAGCGAATCGAAGTTTAAATATTCAGGCACCTTGGTATCGATCTCTAAAAACAAATCGATCACTTTTTCATCCGCTTTAAATTTAAGCAGCTTATAAGCCGACTCAACTACCTCGGGCAAATTATTAGTGGCTCTGACAATACTAAATTTACCAGCCTCTATTTTTGATATATCCAATACATCATTAATAACACCTAATAACGATGCCGATGATGTTTCCAGCAGTTCGAGCAAGCTACTTTGCTGATCGTTAACATGGGTTTTGCGCAATAGCTGTGTTAAACCAATTATGCCGTTTACCGGTGTGCGCAATTCGTGGCTCATATTGGCTAAAAAGTTTTCCTTAACTTTTTTGGATGATTCGGCAGCGTCCTTTGATCTTACTAATTGTTCGAGGTAGCTTTTTTGCGGCGAGATGTCGCTGATATTTATAAATATGGTTTTGTTTTGATATGATGCCCGGCATTCGGCCCAGATGGTTCTTTTATCAAATGTTTCAAACTGAAATTCAAAAACGGCGAAGCTTAGGTTGTCTTTAATGATCTCGCCTAATTTTTTCCTGAAAGCTGATCTTTCAGCCTCTATTGCCCTGTCGATAATACTTTTACCTATCAGTTCGGCAGGCTTATACCCTAATATTTTTTCAACGGTAGGGTTAATGCTTTGTATGCGGAAGCTTTGTGCATCAACGGCGCAAATAATATCGGCAGAGTTTTTAACCACTACTGAAAAATTCTGCAGTTCAACATTCTTGCTTATAATATCTGCCTGGTAGCGTGCCAGTTGAATAAATGAATCAACTTTGGCCGATGTGATGTACGGATCGAGTGGTTTATATAAATAATCGATAGCGCCGCTACCAAATCCCTTTACCGCGTATTTCGATTCCTTTGATATGGCAGTAACAAAAATAACCAGGATATCTTTGGTACGAGGGTTTGATTTTAGCATATCAACCAGTTCAAAGCCATCAATTTCGGGCATTTGAACATCAATAAGCGCTATGGAAATGTGATTATCCCATGCAATTTTTAAAGCATCATTTGGTGATGTGGTAGATAATATGCGGATATCATCGCGCTGTAATAGTGCCTCAAGAGCAACTATGTTCTCTTCCCTGTCATCAACAATTAAAATATTAATTGGGGTCATTAAATTAATATTAGTTAGTTGAGTTAATTATATTGTAAAAGTTCAAAAATCTCATCTGTACGTAATATATATTCGGCAGCATCAATATTAATTGCCGCAGTTGGCATTTGTGGCATTTCTGCATCAAGCGGGTTTTGTGCTATGGTTAATGCCCCGCATTCGCGTAGGCTTAACAAGCCATCGGCCCCATCCTGGTTTGCTCCCGAAAATAATATGGCTGTACAGCGCTCATTATACACCTCGGCTGCACTTTCAAATGTTACATCGATAGATGGTTTTGAATACCAAACCGACTCTGAAACATCAAGCCCAAAACACTTTTCTTTTTCAATTAAAGTATGATAGTTTGCCGGCGCTATATATATTGTATTATCCTGTATTATCTCTTTATCCCTTATTTCCCTGAGGGAGATACGTGTATTTTCAGAAAAAAGTTTTTCTATCTCGCTAAAAAAGTTTTTTTTACGGTGGATCACTATGATAACTGATTTATTCAGGTCAACATCAAAGTTACGGATAATACGAAAAATTGTGCTGAATGATCCGGCTGAACCACCCAACAGCAAAACATCTGAATTTTGCCAACGCTCTATTATGTTTTTGTTAAGAGACAATTTTTTGATATATGTTTTCCTTGATATTTATCGGCTTAAACTTCTTTTTAAATTTATCAGACCGTATAGTTTCTTTACTACCCATGCATAAAAAACCTAATGGCGCTAAACTGTTATAAAAAAGCTCAAGTATCTTTTCCTGTAGCTCAGATTCAAAATAGATAAATACGTTACGGCAACTGATGAGCTGAAACTCATTAAATACACCGTCAGACACTAAATTATGAACCGAAAACAAGGTATTGTGTTTTAACTCGCTATGAACAGTCGCCGCATCATACATAATCGTAAAATGATCTGTCAGCGAGCCCTTTAAACCCGAGAACTGATAATTTTCGGCATAGCTTTTTATTTTTTTAAGGTTGTAGATACCTTTGCGGGCTTCCTTAAGCATTTCGCTATTGATATCGGTACCGTATATGAATGATTTTTTACGTAAGCCGGCATCATTCAACAATATGGCCAGTGAATAAACCTCCTCACCCGATGAACACCCCGCGCTCCACACTTTAATATGCTGATAGGTAGATACGTACGGGATTACCTGGTTATTGAGCGCTTTATAGAACGATGGGTCGCGGAACATTTCGGTAACATTTACCGTGATCTCGTCCAAAAAAACCTGGAAAAATTGCTGGTCGTTAACTATGATGTGCTTGAGATCATAAAACTGCAGTTTTTTATTCTGGATTATTCTTAATACCCTTCGTTTTAACGATGCTTTGGAATACGACGAAAAATCAAACCCATGTATCTTTTTGATCAGGTCAATTAATTCGCCTAACTGTACATCCGTTAATACACTATGTGGATCGTTCATAAAATCAGCTTCCTAACCACAGCTGCATCAAAGCGATCAACCTATCCATATCCACCGGTTTGGTAATATAATCATTGGCACCGGCAGCTATGCATTTCTCACGGTCGTCCTTCATTGCTTTAGCTGTTAAAGCTATTACAGGTAATTTGGCCCATTTGTTTTGTTTACGGATATATCTTGTAGCTTCATACCCATCCATTTTTGGCATCATAATGTCCATCAGCACAATATCAATATCGCTTATCTCTTCCAGCTTGGCTATGGCTTCTTCGCCGTCGTTGGCAATTTCAACTATAAAATCATAGGTTTCAAGGGCGCTGCATAAGGCAAAAATATTGCGCATATCATCATCAACAATCAATACTTTTTTGCCCTTTATAGCTTCACGGCCTTTGTTCATTACCTTGTTTTTTATGCTTGCCAGCGGTTTGCTTTTTGCTTCGCTTATTTTGTTTAAGAAGAGGTTTACCTCATCAATTAACCTGTCAGACGATTTACTTGTTTTTACCACCATGGCATTTGCATAATGCATCAGCCTGTTTACCGATGTTTTATCAAGCTCCATGGCTGTGTTTACAATTACCGGCAGTTCAATAAAACGGTCAACCGCTTTTATCTTATCCAGCAGGTCGAGGCCTGAAATATCGGGCAGGTTAAGGTCGAGTATGACACATTGGTACTCATTTTCGCCCAGCATCCTGAACGCCGATTCGCCATCAAAGGCCTGGTCGACAGTGATCCCCTGCCCTTCCATCATTTCCTTTAGGGCCTGGCTTTGGGCTTTATGATCCTCCACCAACAGTATCTGTTTAAATTTAGTGCCGCTTTGCAGCATAATATCGGTAAACAGCTTATCAAGCGTACCTGTGTCAATTGGTTTTTTGAGGAAGCTGATAGCACCTTCGCGCCTTACCCTGTTTGCAGCGGCATCACCTGCCGACATTAAATGCACCGGGATATGCATGGTATCTTCCAACTGTTTAAGTTCCTTTAATATCTGCCAGCCGTCTTTACCAGGTAGCATAATATCAAGTATCACGGCATCGGGCAGGTTTTCTTTGATGATCTCAACGGCGTTAGTGCCTTCGCTAACCATAATGGATTTATAGCCATGATCGCGCGAATAATCCTGTAGAATGTTGGCGAAGTTTTTATCGTCCTCAACAATAACTACCAATGGCTCCCTGTCGGCCCGTGCTGCCGCTTTTGAAACCGGTTTTAGAAACTCATTGATCGGTTTGAAAGTTTCTACAGTTGGCAGTTCGTCCTCTTCAATTACCAGCACTTGTTTAGCCTCAAAAGGAATGGTTAATATAAATTCGCTGCCTACTCCCGGTTCGCTGCTTAAGGTGATGGAACCACCTAGTAATGAAGCCAGTTCGCGGCTGATGGATAAACCAAGGCCTGTGCCGCCGTATTTACGGCTTGTTGAGCCGTCGGCCTGTTGGAACGCCTCGAATATTACCCGTTGCTTATCTTTCGGTATGCCTACGCCTGTATCTTTTATACAAAAGCTAATGGTTTTATTGACAGGGCCCGGAACAATACTTATAGAAATTGAACCGTTTTCGGGAGTAAATTTAAAGGCATTTGACAGCAGGTTTTTTATCACCTGTTCAACCCTTACCTTATCAGTAAATATGGTTTTTGGCACATCAGTTACGCTATTGGTAAAGTTGATGTGTTTGTTTGATGCAACCTCCGCAAACAGCATTTCTATATCCTTCAATATATCGGCTATTTTTACCTTCTCGTTTTGCATCTCCAGCTTGCCCGATTCAATTTTTGAAAGGTCAAGAATATCATTGATGAGCGTGAGCAGGTCATTACCGGCGTTAAATATTACGCTTGCGTATTTTATCTGGTCTTCTGAAAGGTTATGAGGTTTATTATCTTTTAATATGCGGGCTAGTACCAAAATACTGTTTAGCGGGGTACGCAGCTCGTGGCTCATATTTGCCAAAAACTCCGATTTATACTTACCGGTAGTTTCCAGTTCGTGTACTTTTAAATTAATAGCACTGCGCGCTTCCTCAATCGCCTGGTTCTTTTCTTCAAGCAGGCTGGCCTTTTCTTCAAGCTCGGCGTTAATGCTGCGTAATTCCTCCTGCTGTACCCTAAGCTCTTCTTCTGATGCCTCCAGCATTTCGGTTTTGTTCATCAACTCTTCGTTGGTTACACGCATTTCTTCCTGCTGTGCTTCCAGTTCTTCGGCCTGCTGCTGGGTTTCTTCAAACAAGTCGTGCATAATGGTACGTGCCTGGGCGGTGTTTACGGATATGCCAATATCATTGGAGATAGCCATTATGTAATCGCGGTGTTTTTGCCCCAGCTCGCCATGAAATGCAATTTCTATTACGCCTTTAAGGTTTTTATCAAAAAAGAATGGAAGAATTATACTTTCAACCAGGTCTTCATAAAGTAATGAACTCTCTAAGCCAAGCTTATCGTTTAATTTGCCTTTTACAATGGCTTCTTTTTGGTTTGCAGCCACCTGGCCCACCCAGCCTTCCGATAATTTGATAGTCTTTTTTAAACCGCTTAAATCATGAAAAGCATAAGAAGCATACAGATCCAAACGCTGTTCGGTATCGTCATAAAGATAAAAGGTACCGGTTAGGGCATTTGTGTAGCTGCATACTTCGGCAAGAATATTTTCGGCAAGCTCTTTTTCGCTTTGCTGGCCCTGCATCCGCTCATTAATGAGCCCGGTGCCTGTAAGCAGCCAGTTTTTGGCTTCGTTTTCGGCCAATACTTTACCAAGCTGAATATTGGCTACCCTTATTTCTTCCTCGATCTTTTTCTGCTGATCAAATGTTTTTTGTATGTAGATGAACAATACAATTAATATGGCAAGGAAAATTAACGATCCGCTTAAAATAATGATGATGGTATAGTTTGAGGCATTCTGGGTTCTTAAATGGCCAGCCGCTACTTCGGTGTCTTCACGTGTATTTATCTTGTCGATTACTGCACGTATATCGTCCATTACCTGCTTGCCATTTAGCAGCATATTATGGTCGTCCATGTATTGAAGGCCTACGACATCCCTTACATCAATATTATTTTTAATAAGTTCCAATTGCTTATTGGTAAGCAAATACAGGGCGTTGAGATCTTGTTGTTGATGAGGACTCTCTACCGACAATTGCTTCAGCTTATTCACATCGTCCTGTATAGCCGGAAGGGCTTCATGGTACGGATCAAGAAAAGAAGGTTTATCTGTAGCCACAAAACCACGCATGCCGGTTTCAGCATCAATAAGCCTTTGCAAAATGTCGCGCGAGGCATGTATCAGTTGTTCGCTATGCTCAACCTTTGATTGATCTTCCTCTAATTGTGTGATACTGCTATACGAAAAAATAGCTACCAGAAATACAAGTACAAATGAAACAGCAAAGCCGGTAAAAACCTGTTGCTTAAAGGAAACTTTTAACATTTAAGATAGATTAATAGGATACAAATATGTTAAAAAAATATGGTTCAATATACGCTATATATACAACAGTAGGTTGTGCAAATACAGTTAATTATTGGGAATAAAATTATTCTGTTTTTGAAAAAAAGTACCTGCCAAAGCCAGTATAGCCCCAATACACATTAAATACCACCCCCACCTAAATTTTATTTTGCCCGATAAATACCCGGAAATAGTATGAAAGGGTATAAAATTAAAATAGTTATGAATTTTAAAAAGCGCCGCTATATAAAATACAATAACCAAACCAACCAGTATCCAGGCAATAAGTTTTGTAAGCTTAACATTATTAAAAACCGTCCCGATTATACCAACAACGGCCACCAACAATAAAATAAGCCCATAAGGTTGGTTGCACTGATAAGCATTTTGGTTTATAATAAAATGGGCTATAGGGCAAAACGTCGCCACAAATACCATTACAAAACCAACAAATGATACAAACGAACTAATGCGCATAGGTTTTACTTCTGGGGGTTTATTTCCATCTTGTCGGCAAAGTGGGCGCAGTAGTCGCGCAGGTCTTCCACAATATTAGTTTCGCCGGTGGCGCGTAAAAAGCTGTCGCCCATGGTTTGCAGGGTTTCATAAAAAAAGCGTTTCATATCATCAACGGGCATATCTTTTGTCCAAAGGTCAATACGCAAGGTATTTTTATAGTTATGATCCCATAAAGCCAGCATCATTGATTTTACGGGCAATGCCTCCTTAGTTTGCGAATCGGTTGATTCCCACATAATGCTATCGGGCACATTATTCTCGTCCATATCAATGGTTAGTTTTATTTCAGCTTTTTTCATTTAAGTAATCTGATTTTTTAATGGTATTGAAACCATTATTTAACAAGTAAAAAAATAATAACGGTCAAAGTTATAAAGCTTAGCTCTACAATCCATATTTTTTTGGTTTCGGAAAAGAAGTTGCGGAGCATAATATCTAAAAATGACACAACAAATGCAAAAAGCAGGAAGATCCAGCCAAGCGTGCTACCCAGGCCATGCACCTGCACTCCGATGATTGCGGCGCCATAAATCCATACATAAACCGCCAGGATCAGAAAGAACGCGCTGGCAAAATTTAAGGGGGTTACTCTGAATTTCATACACAAATTAATGCTTTTTCCTGAACTTTTTGGCTGATGCCGGTTTACCGTGCTTTGAATTGGGTTGCGCCTTTTCCCTTGCCGCTTTAAACTTTAGCTTCTGGTTCAATGTTTTCTTTTCGTGAAAAGCCCCTTTAAAATCAGGGTCGTCACGGCGCTTTTGCATATCTATCTCTTTGGCCTGCTCCTGTTTTTCTTCATAAGGCGTGGTTTCGATAAATACATCGGCAGGAATATCTGTAACCGGGATAGTTTGCCTGATCAGCTTCTCTATTTTTTTAAGATAATATTCCTCTGATGGCGTAGCGAAAGTAATGGCTTCGCCTGATTGATAGGCACGGCCTGTACGCCCTATGCGATGTACATAATCCTCTATCACCACGGGTACATCAAAATTTATGACGTGGCTAACATCGCTCACATCAATCCCGCGCGAAGCAACATCTGTGGCTACCAATATCTTCACCTCATCGTTTTTAAATGAGTTGATAGAATTAATACGAGTGTTTTGGCCTTTATTGGCGTGCAGCACCTTCACATCCTTTTCGCCAAACTTGCGCAGCAGAAATTTGTACACATCCTCTGCCACGGCACGTGTTTTACAAAAAACTATCAGCTTTTTAATATCATCAGGTGCATCCAGCAGCTTTTTGAGCAGGTTTATTTTGGTTTTGATATTTGGCACATGGTACAAGTGCTGGTTAACCGTTTGTGCCGGTGTAGCCTGTGGTGTAACCTCGATAATGGTAGGGAACTCCAGGAAATTATTGGATAGCTCATGGATCTTATCAGACATGGTAGCCGAAAAGAGCAGGTTTTGCCGCTTAACGGGCACTACCTCCAAAATACGGTTGATCTGAGGCATAAAGCCCATATCCATCATTTTATCGGCTTCATCCAGCACCAGAATTTGCAGGGTTTTGGTAACTATATGCCCGGCTAAATATATATCCATAAAGCGGCCCGGTGTGCCTACAATAATATCAACGCCTTTATTTATATTTTCTATCTGTGTTTTTGGGCCAAGGCCGCCGTATACGGATACCACCCGCAGATCGGTATATGTAGCAAATTGTTTAACGTTTTCCTCTATTTGCATCGCCAGTTCCCTTGTAGGTGCTATGATGATGGCACGGGGGCTTTCGCCCTGGGCATATTTCAGCTTCATGAGGATGGGCAATACATAAGCTGCGGTTTTACCGGTACCGGTTTGCGCAATGCCCATTACATCCTGCCCGTTTAATATAGGTGGAATGGCTTTTTGTTGTATAGGCGTAGCTTCGGTATAACCGGCATCGGCAATCGCATTCAATATCTGCCGGTTAAATTTAAAATCATCAAAAGTTACAGCCATGCGGCAAAGATAGGGTTTTTGTTGGGTTGTGCAGGAAGTCAGGGAGTCGGAAAGTCCGGAAGTAAGAACGGAACTTTCTAAAAAAACTTTCGGACTTGCGGACTTCCCGACTTTCCGACTATAAACCTATCTTTGCAATATGAGCTCAATTCTTATCAAATCCGCCACAATCGTTAATGAAAACAAGCAATTTATTGCTGATATATATATAAAAAATGGTTTTATTGAGCAGATCGATAAGCAGATTGATAAACATGCTGATCAAACTATCAATGCCGAAAGTCTGCACCTGTTCCCCGGCTGTATTGACGACCAGGTACATTTTCGTGAACCGGGACTAACGCATAAGGCGGATATTCATTCGGAATCGCGGGCTGCGGTGGCTGGTGGCATTACCTCGTTTATGGAAATGCCCAATACCGTGCCTAATGCCCTAACCCAGGAACTGCTCGAACAAAAATACGCGATAGCGGAACGCAACTCGCTGGCCAACTATTCCTTTTTTATGGGCGCCAGCAATGATAATATTGACGAGGTGCTGCGTACCGATATAAATAATGTTTGCGGTGTAAAGGTTTTCATGGGATCATCAACCGGTAATATGCTGGTAGATGACCCTAAAACGCTGGAAAATATATTCTCGAAGTCGCCCATGCTGGTAGCCACGCATTGTGAAGATGAGGCGACTATCCGCAGTAATCTAAATCATTACAAACAATTGCTGGGCGACAATATTACGATAAAATTTCACCCAAAAATACGCAGTGAAGAAGCCTGTTACCTGTCGTCATCTACTGCGGTTGAACTGGCTAAAAAGCACAATACCCGGCTGCATATTTTACATATATCAACCGAAAAAGAAACCCACCTGTTTAGTAATGCTATCCCGCTGGCAACTAAAAGAATAACCGCCGAGGCCTGCATACATCATTTATGGTTTACCAATAAAGACTACGAAACCAAAGGCAACCTCATCAAATGGAACCCGGCTGTAAAAACAAAAAATGACCGTGATGGCATATTAAAGGCGGTTTTAGATGGACGAATTGATGTGATAGCAACCGACCACGCCCCGCATACCATAGCCGAAAAAGCACTGCCTTATTTACAGGCGCCATCCGGCGGCCCGTTGGTGCAACATGCCTTATCCGCCATACTTGAACTGCACCATCAGGGCAAAATAAGTTTGGAGCAGGTTGCCGAAAAAATGGCGCATAATGTGGCTGTTTGTTTCCAGATAGAAAAGCGTGGTTTCATCCGCGAAGGCTATTGGGCCGATTTAGTGTTGGTTAATTTAAACTCGCCATGGCAGGTTAACAAAAGCAATATCCTGTATAAATGCGGCTGGAGCCCATTTGAAGATGTGACTTTTAAGGCTAAAGTAATACATACAATAATATCGGGTAATTTAGCTTATAGTGAGGGAGTTGTAAATAATGATATGCCTGGTAAGCGATTGGCGTTTGAACGTTAAAATAAATTGTCATTGCGAGCGATAGCGCGGCAATCTCTTCACTATACATAGCGATTATATAAGGCGACGAGATTGCTTCGTCGTTCCTCCTCGCGATGACAATTAGGTTAATTTACTTTTCCAATATCTTTTTCAGCCCACCAAAAATACCTTGCCAGTTTTGTTCTGAATGTTCTTTGGCTGCTTCATCTTTAATATTATCCTGGCTGATGACAAGCGTGGTTACGCCATCTTTTTCGGCCACATCGTAACTTACATTCTGGTAATTTTCGGGTTTATCTTCGGTGCCGCTCATGCTGCTCCAATAACTGTATTTTACATGCTTACCAGGCGTGATATCTATGATCTCGCCATGATCTTCGTACTTATGGCCTTCCCACTCCCCGCTCCAGATGATCGGGCTGCCTTTTTTCCAGTCGGATTTTACATTGGTACCGAAAAAGTATTGTTTAACAATTGCCGGGTCGGTTAATCCCTTCCAAACTGCTGCTACAGGAGCCTTGAAGGTTAATGATGTTTTTAATGATAGCTTGCTCATTTTATTTTTTGTTTTAATTTGGTGTTATGCAATTGTTATTGTTAGCATTTCTTCCATTATCAGTTCAAAATCGTGTTGCTGAATGCCGAAAAAGCCGAAGCGGAATTTAAAGCCCCATATTTTTTTATTCTCAATAAAATCAAGGTGATTTATAAGCGGCGCTATTGGGGTTTCGGTGCAATCGTAAAAATTCACATTGCGGCGATAAGGGATAAAATCTTCCGTCATTTTATGCAGGTACAGTTCCTCATCCTTCACCTGCCCTATGGCCGTAAAGGCTTGTAATGGTTCATTGCCGCTATAACTTTGCTTTGGCGAATAAAATATCACCCAATCATCCTTACGTAGCTTTTTTAATGATGGTGCCTTGCCATGGTTAGCCTGCATAAACCCGCCTTTAACGCCATTGAGGACATGGTCTTTAGAAACCACCACTATATAATATTTTGCTGAACTATTCATCGTTATTATAAATATAAAGCAAAAATATAGCCAGTTGTGACAGCAGTATGTCAACAGGAGAATGTTTTTATTTATTTTTTTGGGCGATAGCCGCGGTAATTTCCTTAACCCTGTTTTTTAGCTTTGTGGGTTCAATTATTTCGGCCTGGTCGCCATACATCATAAACCAGCGGGCAAACCCTTCAATTGAAATGGTTAAAAAAGTCATTTCCATAAGCCCGTCAACTTCCTTTTCAGATACAAAACCACTGTAATATTTCTGGCCGCTCAGGTTTGGGTAAACGGTTTTCTCCACCTTAATAATAACTGTTTCCAAATGCCGCTCCTTTGCCGTTTGGGCAATGTAGGCTTTCAGCGTTGGATGCTGACTGGTAAATAATTTATCGGTTACTGCAAGGCTTTTAATACGGTCGATGCGGAAATCACGATAATCCTTTCGCAGCCGGCAGTAAGCTATCAGGTGCCAGTAACTGTCCTGGTAAAATATGCCAACGGGTTCAATCTCGCGTTTGGTGTTTTCCTGGCTGTGATGGGCAAAGTAAGCTATCAGCAACACATTTTTACCGGTGATGCTGCTTAAAATTTCTTGTATATGGTTGGTGTGGGCAATTTCGGGGTGCATGCGGTTTTTAAAAACCTCGATATTGCTATCCATATCCTCCAGCATATCTTTTTCGGCGGTACGCAAAATTGCCTTTATTTTGTACATGGCCGATTTGTGGTTGGCCGTTGTACTGGCATCGGTTAGCTTCTCTACAAACTTTTCAGCCGTTAAAAAGGCGGTAGCTTCTTCGCGGGTAAACATTACCGGCGGCAGGCGGTAACCATCCATAATAGAATAACCCACACCGGCCTCGCCTACCAGCGGGATACCCGCTTCCTCCAATGTTTTAACATCACGATAAACCGTGCGCAAACTGATATTGAACCGCATAGCTATATCGCTTGCTTTTACAACCCTGCGCGATTGTAATTGTATTAATATTGCTGATATGCGGTCTATACGGTTCATGAGCCGCCAAATTAAATAAAACAAAGTATATTAGTTGAACATTATATTTTTATGGACGAAAAGATAATCACCTTTGAAAACTACCACGACCCGATGCTGGCGCATATCATCCGCGCCAAATTAGAAGCGAATGATATCCCCTGTTTTATTGAGGATGACCACATGGCCGGGTTAAACCCATTATACAATCAATCAACCGGAATAAAACTTAAGATATTTGAACGCGATCTTGACCGCTGTAAAGCCATCATAGCCGAAGATGAGCAGGCGCTGGAAGAGCACGTTGAAATTGACCCTGAAACAGACGATGCCATCATTTGCCCGTTTTGCGCATCAACCAATGTTGAGCGGATAGAACCTAACGTTAACCGCCCCGGTTGGATAAATACCTTGCATACCTTTTTCGCCAATATTTTCCCTTTTTATTCGCCCAAACAATGGCACTGCTTTAACTGCAAACAGGATTTTGAATAAAGCCAATATTAGCAATGTTTATTATCAGGCTATTATATAAACTATCAAATAATATTTGGTATTATTTTGGTGACATTTCTCGCGGATGTATAAATATCTAATAAGCTAATCTTTATATTAGCCGAATGTATAATCGCCGCAAGTTCATAAAAATATCCGCCGCTACGGCGTCGCTTGCATCACTGTCACGCTCGGTTTTTGCAAAAGCACTTCAACCCAATGAGCCTGCAGGCTTTCCTATCGTTATTTCAACCTGGGATTTCGGCGTAGCAGCCAACAAAGAAGCATGGAAAACGCTTGAAAAAGGTGGCCGTGCGCTGGATGCTGTTGAAGCCGGTGTGAGGATACCCGAAGCCGATATGAACAACCATACCGTTGGCAGGGCTGGTTATCCTGATCGCGATGGCCATGTTACTTTGGATGCCTGCATCATGGATGAACTGGGTAATTGCGGTTCCGTAGCTGCCATAGAGTACATTGCCCATCCTATTTCGGTAGCCCGGCTGGTAATGGAAAAAACACCGCACATCATGCTTGTGGGCGATGGCGCTACCCAGTTTGCTGTTGAGCAGGGCTTTAAAAAAGAAAAGCTGCTCACCCCCGAATCAGAAAAAGCATGGAAGGAATGGCTTAAAACAGCCAAATACGCCCCTGTTATGAATATTGAGAATAAACAACACACACCCGGCAGCAAATACAACCACGATACCATTGGTATGCTGGCGCTTGATGCCCAGGGGAATATATCGGGCGCTTGTACCACCAGCGGCATGGCCTTTAAAATGCATGGCCGCGTTGGAGATAGCCCTATTATAGGGGCTGGTTTATATGTGGATAATGCCGTAGGCGGTGCTACATCGACAGGTGTAGGCGAGGAAGTGATACGTAATGTGGGTAGCTTTTTAGTTGTTGAGCTGATGCGCCAGGGTTATCACCCCGAAGATGCCTGTCGTGAAGCCGTAAACCGGATTATTAAAAAGAAACCCGAAACGGCCAAACAAATACAGGTTGGCTTTTTGGCTATTAACAAAAAAGGCCAGCACGGCGCTTATGCCATACAAAAGGGATTTGAATACGCGGTTTGTAACGCACAGCAACAAGACCTTATTATCAAAGGGAAAAGCTTCTATCAAACAGAAGGTTAGAAATGGTTCATAGCTGATAGATCATGGTTCATGGCCTGTTAACTATAGTTTATTAATGAATGTTCACCTTAAAACTCTTTTTACAAAAAGCTGTTAACTTTAACCATGAGCCAGCAACAAGCAAAAAATATCCAATTAGAAGTTTGTGCCAATTCGGTTGCCTCTGCTATTGCGGCACAGGATGGCGGGGCTTTCAGGGTTGAGCTATGTGACAACCTGGAAGCCGGCGGCACTACTCCATCCTTCGGGCAAATACTAATGGCGCGCAAGCTTTTGCATATTAAATTATTTGTGCTGATCAGGCCACGGGCGGGCGATTTTTTGTATTCGGATACGGATTATGATATTATGGCCGCCGATGTTAGAAATTGTATTGAGGCTGGTTGTGACGGCATTGTGACAGGCCTGCTTAATACCGATGGCACAGTTGATAAACCACGCTGCCTTGAGCTGGTACGGATGGCAAAACAATGGGGCTTAGGCACCACATTCCACCGCGCGTTTGATATGTGTGCCGACCAATATCAGGCCCTTGAAGATATTATTGAATTAGGATTTGACCGCATATTAACATCAGGCGGTAAAACTACCGCTATGGAAGGCTCAACCATTATAGCGCACTTAGTTGAAAAAGCCGCGGGCCGCATTATTATTATGCCCGGCAGCGGCATTACCGACCATAACGCCGCCGACCTTGTACATTATACCGGCGTAACCGAGATCCACGCCTCGGCCCGCACAAACGTACCCAGCAAAATGAAGGTAAAAAACGACCACATCATTATGGGTGATAATTTTGGCGATGGGCTTGGCGTTGACTATACAGATGTAAACAAAGTGAAAGCGATCATCACGGCAGCAAACGCTTAATGTATAAGTTATGCGTGCAGAGGCCTATCCGCATACTTCGAGAGCCTATCTCTCACTATTGTACCGTACCGTTTAAAACACTTTTGTATTTAACAAACTGGGCATAATCAAAAAAATCTCTTCCCTTTTTATCAGCAGGCTGTATTTTGAAGGTGATATTATCTTTTATTCCTGTTTCTAATTGTTCAATCTCTTTTGCGGTAAGCAATGTATTATTCTTTAAAAGATAAAAGGAAACTTCAAGAACCTTACCCTGTGTGTCGATATAATAAGTAATAAGCATTCCATTTTCAGGTAATAATTGCATCATCCGGGCTTTACTAAAAACCTGGTTGAAAACTTTTAAAAGTGCAGCGTGATCTGTTTTTTCAATATAGTCATTAGTATTCTTGAATTTTTGTTTTCTATTTTGAAGTACATTATTCGTATTGTTAACAGCAATGCTATGATCGGAGACTTTAGTAATATAATTATTATGTACGCTCTTAATAATAGTATCCGGTTTTAAACTCTGGCCATAAATTATTTTAGAGAACATTAAGAACACTAAAATTAAGAGGGTTAATTTTTTCATAACCATATACCGTTATATATAGAACTCTGTAAAGTAACTTATTTAAGGGTTCTATCCAAAACCCTGCTATATTTTACTATCTGCCCGATAGGAAAAAAATCGCCGCCTTTAGTTTCATTTGGAAGTAATTTAAACGAAACATTCGCTTTAATGGCATTTTCTAATTCTTCTAATTCTTTAGCTTCAATTACAGTTGTTTTTTTTAAGAAAAATGTAACTTCGAGTACTTTTCCAGCCGGATTTACATAGAGGGTCATGAGCATATATTTTTCAGGAAGTAATTGTGTGAGCCGCTCATCGCTAAAAACCTGAGTGAATGAATTTAATAACCCGGATTTATCCCGCCTCTCTACCGATGAAATATTTGCCGGGCCAGTCTTTGGATTTATTTTATGATATATATTTTTACTATTAACAACAACCATATCATCACTATAAGATGGATCTTGTTTAGTTACAAATGAACCTGTTTTAGTGTTTATTATTGAATTGGGTGTTAATTTTTGGGCACAAGTTAAATTAGCAAATGCGAAAAACATTAAAGTTAACAAGATTGATTTTAGCATAAGCATTCTTGTGTTATAGTATAAAGGTATTTAAATTTCACGCATACCCTATTGTACCGTACCGTTTAAAACACTTTTGTATTTAACAAACTGGGCATAATCAAAAAAATCTCTTCCCTTTTTTAAGAAGGTTAATTTTTTCATAACCATGCACTGTTATATAAAAAGTATATAGGTCTAAATGTTCGTTAGTTTTTATAAAATCCTAAAGCATCCCCTACTTCAATAATGTCCTATCCAGTATTTTCTTATATTTAACATTGTAATTAACCGGAAAAAAATCAGCACCATTTGCATTATACGAATGAACTTTGAATGAAATTTTCGCTTTTATAATATTTTCTAATTTCTCCAGTTCTGCCGCTGTAATTAATGTGTTTTCACCCACCATAAATGATACTTCCAGTATTTTGCCTTCAGGGTTAATATAAAATGTAATGAATATTCCTGTTTCGGGCAACAACTGCCTGATCCTATCATCACTAAACACTTGAGTAAAGGCATCAAGTAAACTTAATTTTCCAGCAAATTCAAACGAAAAATTCATTCCTGAAACTTTTGGTATTTTGTTATAGTAAATGTTGTTTTTGTTTACAACATCCATTTTACCATATTTAGACCCTAACGTATTAAAGGTCGTGTTTTCTGCTTTAATAGTTGAATTAGGTTTAAGTTTTTGGCCATACGCTAACATCGTACTTAATAGCAGTATAAATAGCGTTAAAAATTTGTTTTTCATTTTGATTATTTCCCTACCCAATCAATAA